>Ga0126337_10000427_pt1 | contig 21091 bp, 13 predicted proteins | sample DipCmetagenome_FD_92527 | JGI IMG/M metagenome (GOLD analysis project Ga0126337, IMG submission 92527) | Coral microbial communities from La Bocana,Puerto Morelos, Mexico - Diploria C A metagenome | ecosystem: Host-associated > Invertebrates > Cnidaria > Coral | place: La Bocana,Puerto Morelos...
ATGCTCTCAGACAATTGATTGGTCCGAACTTGTGAAAGCTGCTGAGGCAGCAGAAAAACGGCTTGGTAAGCAAACAAAATTGCATTTTCTTTCCTGCTAAAAGTTGTGTTTGCACATAGCAATATCAGTGTTTAACTTAATTATAATGACATTCCCACGATTATGTGTATACTTTTATTAATTAAGACTACCCGGTAATTAAGAATTGCAACATTTGTAACATTTTCGTACGTCGTTCTTTGTAATAACACCAAGAGGCATGTTGATTCTTTTAATTTGTCTACAACTAAACAGACCTTACCAGCAGAAAAGAAGATGACAAAATTGAAAAGGATATCCCTAAAGAAACTGGCTATTTAGGAGATATTGACACATCAACCAGTGAATCATCAGAGGCTCAAAGCTCAGATTCTGATGATGATAGTTCAAGAATGTCAAAGAAAGGTGATATACTTAAGTAAGGCCTTTACATTTACATTTTACATTTTTCTTTTCAAGCTGTTCAAGTTGAGTCTTCTTTGGTCACTGTATTTGTCCAATGTACCGAATTGGGTAAGAGGTGGTTCATGTAGGAGTCCGTGTTAATGTACAGTCTCATAATTTGCAATTTTTTGATTTTTGGCTTTTACTAGACTTGCTTGGTCCGCTGACCGAGACTGTAAATACACTGTGAGGAAAAAATGGCCTCAAGGAGTTTGTGAGGCAATTTTTTTCTCGCAGTTTTTTCCTTCACGTTACACACCACATGACTAAGCAAAACAGAAACTAATTGTAGTGTATTTGATCCATCAACAATTGGATAAAATAACGCAGAATCGAAACTCATAAAAACATGACAACATTCCATCTTCTATTTGCTTTATATTCTCGTCACATCCCGTAATTTTTTACATGTTTTCAGTCCATGCGCCGCGGTATGCCTGGGACTTCGAAACGGTCACGCAACAGTCAGCTTAAAAATGTCAGTAGTCAATTCGGTCGTCTCTCCAACAATTTTTTTTTCATTAACTTAATTATTATTTCTGAATGTCACTATCACTGTGTTATCTCCCCTTCAAAAACTAATTTGAAATGCCAGATTGACTTCCAGTCCAAACTTTCCACATCGTCGAGTTTACAGTCTCTAACCAATTCTTTTGGGTTTTTTTCTGGGCGAGTACAGTTTTTGGTGATGAGGATTTTGTAAGCTGCCTGACTTGGTTTGTTGGACGAGTTTAACTTAAGCAGTACATTTTCTTGAATTTTCTCTCCTGGCAGTGTCAATTTCAAATATTTCTTAGCACTCCTGATAGCCGAGGTTACTCCACAAAATTCAAGGAACGAAACTGGAAAACAAAACTTATCTTTGAAACAACTGTAAGATATTCTTCTTGAATCACTTGTCATCATATCGTTAATTTTCATCGCCCCTGCGTTTACCCAGTGTTTATAAAATATAGTCTTGCCTGCGATTCTGATCATTCAGTTATTCCAGATAAGACCAGCATTGAAATTAGCTTGAGAGGCAAAGGAATCACTATAATTTAAGTCCGTCCACATTTCAATAAGTTCCTGGATGAAATCATCTTTTAAGTAGAGTTTTTTTGGCATCTTTTTTGGGCCAAATTACCGAGAAAAACCTAATTTCCCGCCTACCTTAGATAAATGAAAATCAAAAAAGCGCTTCCATTTAGTTTTGCAGTCGTTTGAAATATACTTAAGTATCCATGAAATTTTCAAGGCTTTATTCAATTCTATTATGTCTAGCATCTTTTGTCCTCCATCTTGGTAATCTGCTATCATTTCAGTGCGCTTAATTTTGTCGGCCTTGTTATCCCAAAGAAATTTAAAAAAGAGATTGTTTATTTCTTTCAGTGTTTTAAACATGACGTTGTTGAAGACAACTTGTGATACAGCTACAGCCTTAATAACTGCGATTTTACCAATTAAAGTTAATCTCTTGTTTCTCCAGTTATTTAAGATATCCTCTATTTTATGAACCTTATCTTCGTAATTCTTTTTCTTACGTTCTTCACAATCAATGCAGAACCAAACACCTAAAGCCTTAACCTTGCCATCCGCCCGTTTACGATTTTTATCAGAACATATAGTTTGGTTTGATCCTTTCTTGGAGCCGATCCAAAGAGCTTCAGTTTTTTCACAGTTTACCCGAAAGCGTTTCACAGTTTACCCGAAACTTCACCGAATTTTTCCAATATACCAAAGGAGCGTTCAAGCGATTTTGGAGTGCCATCTAAAATCAGTGTGGTGTCATCTGCATATTGACTGAGCTTACATTCAGTGCTGCCTACTGCGATTCCTTTAATCGTATTATCTTTACGGATGGTGGTAGCTAACACCTCTGCGCACAAGATGAAAATGTAAGGCGATAGCGGACACCCCTGTCTTACAGTACACCTCGACTTAATTCAAAGAAACCCGCTGACCAACCGTTATTTATAACACAACTTTGGATATCATAGTAAAACAAACTGATGCACGTAAATAACGAAAAGCCAAAACCAAAACGATGGAGTGTTTTTTCAACAAATGCCCATTCAATAGTATCGAAGGCTTTCTCAAAGTCAACAAAGAGAAGTAACCCGAGAATATTATATAATTCTGTGTACGAGATTACATTATTAATCAAGCAAATGTTTTCCGCAATAGATCGTCCTTTTAAGAAACCCGTTTGGTCTTTGTCTACTAGATTTTGCAAAACAGCCTAGAGACGTGAAGCAATCTCCTTGGATGCAATTTTGTAGTCACAGTTTAATAATAATATAATAATAATATAATAATAGTCAATTTTTCAGTTCTTGTAATGCCTTGTCTTTCTTTGGAATCAATGAAATGATGCCTCTTCTTTGGGTTAAACCAAGTTTACCCTTCTGATGGCTTTTGTTGAGACAGCGTATAAGAAAAGGAGAGACATCCTTCCAAAAAACTTTATAAAACTTGGCGGGCAGGCCGTCCGTTCCGGGCGATTTACCGGTTCCATTGTTTTTAGTACCTCTTAGCATTCTTTTTCAGTCAATAATCCTTCGCAATTTTGTTTATCAACATCATTAAGTGAAGGGTGTTCCTGGCCGAAAAACCAGTTGTCAGAACATGATGTCACTGTTAGCGTTTTTGAGGCATAAAGGCGACTGTAAAAAGAATTACATTCTTTTAAAATATCTGTGTCATTTGTAGCATATGAACCGTTGCTCGTCTTAATCTGCGTTGTTTTCCTCTTGCAGTGTCTATTTTCTAAATTCAAGAAACATTTGCTATTTTTCTCGCCTTCGTTGTACCATCTGGCTTTGGATCTAATTATGGCCCTTTTTGTTTTGTACTGTATAATATTTTACAATTCGTTTTTCTTGCGCATTATTTGTTCCTCAAGGACATCTTTATTATTTACGCCCTGTTCCAATTGCATCTTCTAGGGTGGCTAGTGTACTTTCAATATTGGCCTCTTCATTTTTCATTTCAGTCTTCATTTTGACTTTGGAATATTTCATTGAGTACGCCGGAAGAATATCAGCATTTGAAATTCTCCCAGCGATGCCTAAACTAACCAAAAAGAAATCTAGACGGCAATGCACTTCTGGTCTACTTTGTCTCCAAGTATATCTTTTTGCCTCGGGGTTTAAATCTCTCCATATGTCCGTCAGATCCAAATTGTCCTGAATATATATATGTTTGAGCTCTTTAAGAGAACGCCAGTGTGTCGTTTGTTTCCCACCTTTTTTTCTTTTGAAACATCCAAAACAAGGTTGGTGACGGTTATGATTAGCTGGTAACAAGACTTTGTGTCGTCAAATTCAGTCTGGTATCATAGTCCATTTCAAACTCTGAAATGGAGTTAAGTAAAGTATGATGTCTGTCTGTCTGTCTGTCTGTTTGTATGTATGTATGTAGATATCACTCCATGAAATGACCTCTCAAGGGGAAAATGTAACTTATTTGAACTCCCAACATGAGCTATAACAACTCCTATAACAACTCCACTTGGATAATACCCTTTTTTGTAGCTAAAAAAGAACTCATATAAACAAAATCTGAGCCATTAGCTGAACAGAATCAAAAAATGTGGTCATAACATAGTTTACTGATGCATTAAAAATATTTTTTATATAGGGATTGTATACAACATGGAAGACAGACATACTCTACACACTATTTTATGCACAATATAAAAAACACAAACCTCCTGCAAAAAAAGATAACGTAGCACTTACATGGTGAAACAAATATGAACATTCCTAGACATATGACAACACACCCAACAGATCCCATTCATTATTGCTCGGCAGGTCAACCCAGGCCATTTGCATGCATACTACATCTTTTGTTAAAACAAATGCTTCCCATACAATCACCTTTAAAGAAAAACATTCACAATAATCATCGCCAACGTCTTTATGGAACAACAATCGGGTGCTTTGGGAAAGCAGCAACACAAACCTCGACTTTTTCCATTTATTATTTAGTGCCATGTTTTAGCCTTCAGAAGATAAGCTTATCATAAACTTTCTCTTATCTTTCTTAGGACGCAACAAACCAGTCCAGATGTTTGGTCTGTTAGTATATGAAGCAGCAAAACTTGGTGCTCTGCAGTTCAGTGATATAATCTTCACTTCTTCAGTGAGAAGAGTGATATACAATACTTACAAATGCAATTTAACATTGCCCGAATTTATTGCCAGGGATCATGGCAACGAAGAGACTGCAAATTACCTTGCAGACGTGAACAAAAGGTAAAAGTGTAACTACACAACCTTGTTATACATCCCAACTCAAATGCGTTTTCCGATTAGAAGGGAACGTGTCGCATGTCAGGGGTCAAAACTCGGTAACTCCCTAGGACACCAACAATTTAAACTTTCGGGCAACATTTCTCTCCAGAAAATGCATTCATTATTCACATCATACTTACAAAAGGGAAAATTGAACGTTTTGTGTTTTCATGCAAGCTTTGAATTTGGCGCCAAATATGGATCGCCTGCGTTCGGCAACTAGCTCCCTCTTCGATTGCTGTCGCCAGCTAGGAAAAAAGTTGTGTCATTTACAACAAAATATGCTGTTCCTGGTGAAATCAAACCCAGAATTCTTGAGTTAAGCATTAGAAGAAGCCAAAGAAACTTTAGTTTTGACTTCATTTGTGTTAGTTGCGAAGAAAAAGGCTATTATCATCGTCGTTTCAGTAGGACAGCCTCTTAGTACGAGGGCTGCCACCATAAGCAAGGGCGTCAAGCAAATAATTTTTTCCCAGTTTTTTTTTTTTCATTTTTGAGTTGGGAGGTATAACAAAACACTTAATGAGTGGCCCGCGGGAAACAGTGAGTTTTGTTTCCCCTTGACCTCAATGTTCCTCTCCTCGGGGAACATTGAGGGTCACGGGGAAACAATGCTAACTGTTTCCCTTGAGGCCAGTCATCAAGGTGGCTCATAAAAGTTTCCAGTACTTACATTTGGATGGGTCGTTAAAACCACTGTGTATCATTTCATCTACAATCATGGTATCAAAAAACTCTGACCAATCATTCGTGAACCTTAAATTTTCAAAACCGTAAGGTGGCTCTGAACCCACATTTACACACTTTTTTAAAAAAACTGTGCCAAATGTTGCGTCTTAACGTGCTTATTAAATTTTGATAATGGAAAAAAGATTCACCGTGCTGTTTTTTTTTTTTAATTTTTAGCTCCTAAGGCTTTAGCAGGTCATACTGTTGCTAAGGTAACCTATTATGTCACGAAAATGTTAACAACGTGTTCACCAATGATTGAGCAGTTTTTTGATAACATGATTGTAGCATCAAGTGATAAAGGACGGTTACAATGACCCATCGCAATCCAATTGCTGGAAACTGTTCTGAGCCCGGCACCTAAAGTGCTCATTCACCTCTTCTGGGAGAAGAGTGTTACACAATGCTTACAAAGGCAATTTAAGATTGCCACAAACTCTTACCAAAGATCAGTGCAGCGATCGAATAGTTGCATATTACCGTGATGACGTGACCGAAAAGGTCAAAGTGTAGTAAATGATCTTCTCCTCTTCAGCGAGGTAAGTGTTACACAATGCTTTCAAAGGCAATTTAAGGGCATTGAAAAGGATCATGGCAACGAAGAGACTGAAAATTACCTTGAAGACGTGACCAAAAGGTAAAAGTGTTATGTACGTGAATTATCGAGTACTATAATACAAGGAACTGGAGTAATTAAGACTGGAGAGCGAGCTCATGCTGCTGTGTTTTAAGGGTTTTTGTTAATATTTTCTGAAGATGTCTTCATGTAGATCATGGTAAATGGCAGTGTTCTCCAGCCAAGTGACTAGGATATAAATCTTCACCGATAGCTCCTATAATTTTAAATTTGTTCACACATGAACTAATACAAACATAATTTACTATCTATAAGAAGGTGAATCTGATCTTTTTCACACGTTATTTTTCACCGCACAGATTTTCTAAGGAGACTGCGAGTGATGACGAATGGACAGTTTATTGGTCCGCAATTGTGAAAGTTGCTGAAGCAGCAGAAAAACAGCTTGGTAAGTTAATAAGAACACATCGTCTTTTCTGATAAAAGGTGTGTTTTTACATGACAAAGTCAGTGTTTGACTTGATGACATTCATACGATTGTGTATGCTTGTATTAAGGAAGACTTGCAATATCTGTTCTTTCTATTAGCACCAAAGGGCGTGTTAATTTTTTTAATTTGTCTACAACAAAATAGATGTTACCAGCGAAAAAAAAGGTAATGAAAAGGATATCCGCAAAGAAACTAGCTGTTTAGGAGATATTGACAAATTGTCCAGGGAATCATCAGAGGCTCAGAGCTCGGATTCCGATGATGATAATTCAAGAACATCAAAGAAAGGTGATATACTTTAAGTGGTACTATGACGAAAACCGCATCTATCTTATCTTAGCCATTTTAAAACACAAAATATGCACTGAAATATGCAAATTAGCCAATTGATGACGTCATATACTCTTACAAATTCAATCAAATATAATGAAGAAAGATATCTCAGCTAATTTGCATCAGAAATGTTTGATTCAGTAACAGTTTTGTTACCCTGGCAACATACTGGGTTCCAGACCTCCCCAATATTAAAGGCTTTTCTAGCCTGCGTAGCTGGCGGGAGTGGGTGCGCGCGCGAAACTTTTTGCGGCGAAGTCGCTAATTCCCTCGCAGGCTTCGCCCGCGAGGGAATTTTCGCGAGCGGCGAAGCCGCGAGCAAAATTCTAGACTCCTCCCCATTCTTCTCGCGACCTGAGCGGCTTGTTGTACTCGCGTTCGGGACCGAAGTTCGCGCGGGTACCCACTCCCGCCGGCTATGCAGGCAAAGGCTTTTCTGGCCACGTGTGGCGTTCCATTTTGTTATTTACTAATGGTGCCCGGTATGCATGATCCAGCAAGCTTATGAATATGTTAGCTCGAGTTCAGGTGAAGATCACCAAGATATTGAAATAAAGTGGTGAGCTGCATGGGAACATAATTTTATAGTCATTGGTGTGTTTCCTTTAGAACTATTAGTATACCAAGTTTCAATGGTCTGTGATGCAAATTGGCCCAGATAGCTCTATTGACATGTATAATATTTAGTAGAGCGTATGACGTCATCAGTAATCTAATTTGTATATTTCACACTTTTTTAAACACATCTCCGGAACTAATGCAGATATTTGCAAACTGTAAACGGCGTTTGTATTCTTTTATGGAATTCTATGTAATACACCTAAAAAATCAAGGGGTGAAAATTTGATCATACAGGATTGCTTATGACTAAGAAACCTAATTCCTACAAGTGCCAAACCAGTGCTGTTCTAAACAGCGATTCTAACCTACTTAACATATTGCCAATTAGTTTGGCACTTTTGTAGAGCCAGCGATTCCAGAGGCTTGAGGGCTGTATACAAAGATTACTACGCGACCTACTCATAATTACTCAATAAGGCTCGACTACCAACATTAAAGAACAGACCCCTGCAAGATGTATGCACCCTTATGTATAAATTCAAACACAAATTATGTCCAGCCTACATTAGCAACACTTTTAACACTCATAGCACTTCTTATTCCATAAGACAAACTAATTTCAGCATTCCTAGATAGAATACAGTAACATATGGTCAACATTCTCTGCGCTACCTTGGATCAAAATTACCAGACCAAATGATCCTGGCACTGTATTTAAGAATAAAGCTTAGTGATAATATAAGGAAGGAATATAATGACATCATTTTCAAGTGAAAAAACGGTGAGAGGTGTTATATGTTAAGGAATTTACATTTCTAATTGAATATGTCTAAATAAATATATCATCATTATACGGGACAAAAACAGTGAATACAGTCAGTTGTTGTTAAATTCGTAATTGTTTTATATTTTACTCAATGGACGTCGCATAGTTTCTTAATGTTCTCTGGCTCAACAGGATCTATCAGCAGCCGAGAATGTCAAATTGGGCGACAAAAAGATCTGCATGGAGAAGATTGCAAAAGAGACACTGGAGATCCAATTGCTGGACGCTACGAGGGTCGCAAAGAAACCTTTCGCCAATTTGGTAAGTTTAAATCTTGAGTATAAAGGTATTTACGCCGTTTCCCCTTCAAGAACAGGAAAATATACAGTTGAAATGTATAATATTTTCGCATCATTTTTAGATTCCTGGTTTGGATATATCTCTCTGCCATTTCCTAGGGGTCACTTAAATTCCAATTATTTTTAATTAACAGACTTGAGGTTGAAATCAATAACAGTTCATTCTGATTGGTTCCTTCTTTTAACTTCTGCAAGGATGATATTTTTTAATTCTTTCTGTTTTCGACTCTTTCTTCTTTGATGGTACTAAAGCAAGACTGGGAAATATTTTTATGGCATTAAATCCCTTAATGCCGCATTAACGGGGATCAAAATAATTGACATGTCATAATTGCAAAGCTGATTTGACTATTAACAATTATAATTTTTCTCGATTTGCTATGATAAACTATTTTTCTTTCTCTTACCTCTATGCCTTTCAAAGCCAGCTCCAGTTATAGTTTTAAATCAAACTAGACGCTGCAAGAGCGTTTACAGTGTTTAATCGGGCTTCATACTCGTGCTTTGCAAGTAAGCTTTATTGTGCACAATAAAAACAAATACACGAATCATGCTTTTTTTAAGTGTTACAAATGTTACCCTTATATATTTAGTATTCAAGTTGCTTCCTTGAGTATCCTCGTCATCCAAAGAGGAGCCTATACCCTGTTATAGTGTGCCTTCGTGTTAAGTTTCTTTCAAAGCAAGCACTGGAGACTAAACCTCCACAATTTTATAAAGTTAACTATTTAACTGTTCAAGACAGATTAGAGAGAGAGCCTAAGAACGAGGTTGCCTCCCCTGGAGAAAAAGCCTGTCAAATCAGGGAAATAAGATATCAATTACGTGTTGCGATGTAGTTGAATAAAAAAAGACAATAACGTACAATTTCGAAACAGTGAACATTGCCTACGAAAACTATTTAATCGAATGAGTCGAATGAATGCGGGATGAAGCCCGCAGAAAAATCCAAAAGTTCAGATGCGTGCCCTTTTTGTTATTTTTGCGGAAAGAAGAAGAACATTTTGGCCTAAAATCTATCTAAGATCACCCAAAGGGCTGGAGTTGACAACATTGGCCCCCATTGGCCTAGCCGATCTTTTGAAAATACATTTTTGTGTTCAAGTGTATTACAAGATTGAAAATCTTCCCGTGTTTGAACAAAGAGAGCGTTAACTGACTCGACAAAGCTTTCTCCACCGACGCGTATATCACTTGGAAGACATCTTTGGTAAAGACATCTTTGGTAAAAGAGAAGCGTTTCACTTTAAGATTGAACTCGTTTGAGTTGATCTGCTCCTCCATGATGCTTCATAGCGGTACAATTACCAGACAAAAAGATCTGCTAGCAGAACAACCAACGAAGTTTTTATCCATTTTCTTCGCCAAAACGAAACTTTGATATATTAAACTTTTCCCAAACCCAGCTGGAAGAACCGCCAAACATCTTTTCATTTGAGTAAATACTAAACTGCGTCTTGTTGCTCGCGCTTGAACACTAACCCTCTACGACAAGAAGCAGACTGAGACCAAAGTCGAAACATTCTCTAGAAAATTCCTCTGAAGTCGATGCCAATTTGGCCTGAGTCGCGAAGTGATCAATGTCACTTTCTGTGACTCAAGTTGTCAACGCTTTTCCACGCTCAAATGAATTCTATTGTCCATTCGACTAAGGAGGTGTTGCCGTTGCTGGCGCAGCTAACGCCTCTAACATGGGAATCGGCAATTTCTAGAGCCTACTGTATTGTAAATAATTAATAAAAATTTTAAGATCGGTGGTGAAATGAGAAAGATGTACTGTTAATATGCCAAAGGATGGGAAAGAAAAACGTTCCGTACAATTCTAATGTGGATGTCTGATTAGCAAACACGGAGTTACAAGGGTCATGGGTTTGCAACTTATGTATTTAAAACTAATTCTGTTCGTTAGCTAAGGTTTCAGTTTCCGATGATCACGAATTTCTCAAAAGGACAGATTACATAGAAGGATCAATGCCCACTGGACGAAAATGCTTCACATACAATGTAGTTTACCAAACCACAGTCACAACACAAACATCGTCAGAGTCATACGTGGGCCTCGCAAGAAATTTCAAAGAGCGCTATACAAATCACACAGCATCCTTTCGACACCAAAGCAAGAGACTTAACACATTTGGGCACTCAAAGACAACAACAAACTGTTAACCATCAATTGGAGAATTTTTAAGCAGTGCAGACCTTACAACAACATTAGCAACAAATATCATTATGTCTTTTTGAGAACTTCGTGATCATCTGTAAGAAGCATTTGTGTAGTCTAAACAAACGAAACTAACTAGCAAGTTCGTCCCCCATAGAAATAGATACCTACTCAAAAACTTTGTGTTCAAGCCGCAGTCCGCTTTAAGTAAGAGGCGATTTCAGTTTTTTGCATCCCATTGTTTTTGTATATCATAGCAACTGTTTTAACTTAAAATATATAAAAAATCGGATATTTTAGTTACATAATGTATTTATTTCCACAGTAATACCTTCAGAGATTACTGTACGAGAAGGTTTGGAAGCCTACAAAAAGGCCCTTGCCGAAGAAAAGACTATAGATAAAAGGGTACCAGTCATGCTTATTGGACAGGACAGGTCAGGAAAGACCAGCTTAAAGAAGTCACTTTTTGGATTGCCTTTCGACCCAAATGAAGAGAGCACTGTAGGGATAGATGTTGATCCTTCTTATTTTAAATTATCAACTGAGATTTGGAAGAGATTTGGGGAAGTAAATTCGGAGACGTCTATTTCCTATGAGTACCATGCAGCGCAAGCAACTGCTGAACCTTTGAAGGAGGAAAAAACGGTACCCAGTCCCGAGGGTGAAGATGTACACTCTGTTTTGTGGGATTTTGCTGGAAAACCAGTTTACTATACAACACACCCAATTTTTCTTACTTCAAGAGCAATATATCTTTTGGCATATGACCTCAGCCAAAATCCCCTTGAAAAAGTGGGACCTGTTTTGAAGCAAGGAATGCACAGGAAACATCTGGACAGCTTTAGCTTGAAAACTAACTTTGATTATTTGGATTTTTGGATGTCTTCGATTGCTTCTCTGGCGAGCCGAGAAGAAAGTGATCAGGAAAGTGTTCAGTCTGAGGTGTTACCAGAGAAACTTCCCGCAGTTTTCTTAGTGTGTACTCATGCTGATACACCGTACAAAACCCAGTCTGATCCAACTACACTAGCCAGGCAGTTATTTGGGTCTCTGCGAACTAAAGCATACAAAACTCACCTGTATGATGTCTTCGTTGTGGATAACACTATGTCGGGTCATGGTTCTGAGTGTCCAGAAGTCGTGCGACTGCGTCAAGAAGTACTTGCCGTCTCTAAAGCACTGCCTCAAATGAAGGAATCCATTCCAATCAAATGGCTAAAATATGAGAAGCACCTCCAGGCCATGAAGGAAGGTGGTACGACATGTATAGACCGTGACGTAGCGAAAACGATCGCATCTCAAGATTGTGATATCATTGATGATCAAGAATTCCAGACTTCACTGAAATTTTTGCACGAGAAGAGAATTTTGATTCACTTTAGTGACACTCCAGAACTGGATAAATTGGTAGTCTTGGATCCGCAGTGGTTGATTGACGTGTTTAAAGAGGTGATAACCCTCAGGCCATTTAATCTTGAGAAGAAATTTAGAGCACTTTGGGTTAAGCTTGAGAATCATGGGATTCTGGAGGAAAAACTTTTCGAAACCTTTGAGAGTCTTATCTCGATCATGGAGAAATTTAGTTTGATTTGTTCTTGGCCTTCATCTGATGCTTCGTGTAGTAAGCAGTACCTAGTACCGTCCATGTTGATGTCACTTCCACCCGAGGGCTTAATCAGCTTAGTTGAATCAGCGCGTATTCCCCCGCTTTTCCTTAAATTTGAATCTGGTCATGTTCCGCCCGGTTTGTTTCCCCGACTTGTGCTGCAGTTCTTGCAGTGGGATCAAGAAGGACAAGGGAAGCCGCAACTGTACCTCAATTTCGCCAGATTTTACTCCTCTCAAAATGAAGACTGCTCCGTAATCCTTCTGTGCCATTCATCTTCCATTGAAGTTGTCGTTCACAAAGAGACGAGTCAAGACTTGGCAGACAGTCTACAATCAAAGCTCTCTTGTTTTGCAGATGCCAGCTATGACACGTGTGAGGTGACCTGTGCTCGTGCAGTGCGTAGGCAGCTGGGATTGATACTTGAGTCAGTTCGAAATGAGTTCTGTTGGCTGAAGAATATGAAATATGAAGTCAGCTTCATCTGCCCAGTCTGTTGCCAAGAAGGTGCGCATAAATTCTGTCACATACATGCTACACAAGGTTGTAAGCCTGAGGAATGCCTACACTTCTGGTCTGAGTCTCAGCTGTGTAATGTCAAGGTCAACCGTTGTGACAAATCAACAGCTGCGCGGAGCAACAGAGTTGACTTTGAGCAGTTCACACCATGGTTTGCCCCTCAACAAAGTCAGGTAAATGACGCAAAACACTATCATGATTGTATCACAATTGGTTTCATGTTTTCAAAGAGAGAGAGATTAAAATAAAACGTTCACTTGATGATTTTATGGCATGTTATTATTACATCTGAAACAATCGTTTAATCGTTTAAAGGTACGTCTGACCCTCTATGCGGTATTCATTGTTTAAAAGAGAATGTAATAAGGCCGGAATGCAATCGTCCTGTTCTTTTGGTATTTTTTTTCCGCAGATGGCAGTTGATAAGCATAGTGGGGGAACTTTGGCCAATATGCAAGGTAACCTTGTATCCGTAAGGAGTCAGAATCAGTGAATTTATTCCGTTGTTTTTCATGCAGCTGAATTTTACTATGTACAGTTGTTCCAACTCTAGCCAGTGATATTATAGGGTAGAGACTTTCTTCCATTTAAAGCTAATATATTAAATACGAGAGACGGTGTTGTATCACATTGTCAAAAACACCGGGAGGAGAGTTGGAATATTACGCATAGCAAAACATCCAGGTGTTTCGAAATGAGATTAAACACTGCATATTCTCTATCAGAACTAAAGCTAAGAGTAAAACACAGAAATAAAATCGTGCAAATATATGCATAGTCAGTGGAAGACAGTCTCCTCCACTTACTATGATCTATGGTAATCAACATCAGATATCCATCATGCTTATGATTTTCTTTCAACTTGAAGAAATGTTAAAACGTTTGAGAAGTATGTATTCTAGCTTTTTAGTATAGAACTTTGTAACCTATTTTTAACCAAGCCTTTGAGCTGAATGGGCCACCCTTTTAAAATAAATTCAATACTTCTGTGTTATGTGTTTGTAAGGGCCGGTATATGTCCGTACATTTATAAATCTTCCAGTCTATATTTAATAAGGATTGAGGCCTCTTGTAAATTGGATCACGCTCGAGGAAAGACCAAGCTACGTAACGTTTGTGTAATACTGAAGTATGGCAACTTGGAGCACGTGACACAATAAACTCTGAACACTTTCATCGGAATAGCTAATAGATAAAGATCTAATTTTTGTGAACTACCCTTCATTTATAGAAAGCAAAGCAATTGCTCTTCCCATTGAGGTTCAAGAATACCTTTTGTGCCAGACGTCTGATGCCAGAGAAGTTGTTCATCAACTACAAAAGACTCTGCAGCCAGATCAAGCTTCTCTGCAAGAGCCAGGACTTGAAACGAGACAGTGGATCCGTTGTCTAGCAAGGGCAGCTAAAGATACAAACAGGCTTGATGTGTTTGAACATTTGAGAGAGATTACACCAGCTGGAACGTGTGGTGAGTTTGGCGTTGTCTAAATATCATGTTATCGACTACTGGTATTTCCTTTCTATGTTTGTTTGTTTACATTAAGTGCGCTACGCGAGGAACTACTAGTCATAACACTATCGTGCATGTTGTGAAAATATTGGCAAGGTGAAAACCCACGTACAAAAAACTACAGACGTAAAATTAACTTAAAACCTTCAGACTAAAATTTAGGGTAAAGTAACATCATACACATATGTGAACCACCTATAAAGAAAAGATTGGTGCATACTCTAGTGTGCTTTCAGAGCAGTAAGATACACGTAGTATATTTATTAATATAAGCACAGTTAATAGAAAGAAATGGTTACGAAACTGCTTTTGTTCGCTTTTTTGGCCTTGACCGTGCACAAAACACAATAGTTGTTTACTACAGACTGAGGAACTAACCAATAGAAACATTTTGGTTACGTAACTCATGTATAGTGTATGAGCTCAAAACAAAAGATTGTGCACGGTCGTGGACCTTCCATCATAAATCTTGGCATCTTTGTCTGCTCCTTTATGTTTGCGGGATTCATAACCATTCCCCTCAATTAACTATGGTATAAATCTATTAGCGTTTTATCACGAATGCCGTTCTCTGATTGGCTGAGCGCGTGGCAATGTGCTCTTATTAATAAAATGACGGCCGCTTCTTGGCGTTTTCGAAGAGGCTTTGAAGAAGATTTAGATAAACTTTTGAACGGCTAGTAGATTTGTACTAAAACAATTAGATTATTCGCTCTCGATTTTTATGCGTGTTAGTTGACTCTGGTTGAGCCCTCGTCAACTATTACGCGATAGAAATCTCGAGCTCTTAATCCAATTGTTTAATATAGGTAGGACCGTGCGCACGTTGTTATTCCTCAAAAACCTATGTTTTTTCAGAGTATAAAAAATATTTTATTGTTTTTCGCCACACTACCTCTATATCATAAAGCAAATGTAGAAAACACTTTCCTGTGGCTCCTGTTTTCTTATTTCTCGAGTGTTTGCAAATGCCTGGCGTGTTTTATACCAGTGGAATACACGGCTTAGGCTTCTTTATTTGTTAATTATAATAAAGTCTCCATATAACGCGCGTTCGGATTGGCTGAAACAGCGTGCTTTATCTGAGAACAGATGCGCGGATTGATGAAGGTAAGCTAGCTTTCAAATTCTTGCTTCGTAATTTTGACAAATTTGACCCAAATTGAACGTTCCTTGTGACTGGCTCAAACGAACCATTTGTCTGCAGTAAACGTGGTTGCACGGAAGGCCACAGTCAACGACAATAGTGTTAAAACTGTAATTAAACAACACGTTTTGCTAGATTCCCGCCGACGAAACGGTATTCACGTAGCCAAATAAACAAATGTACAACATAGCGAATGCTTCGATAAAAGACAGTATATTTGTTGCGAAAGCAGAAATTATAATAAACGAACAACCGAAAACACCAATTGAACTGTCTCTTTTTATGATGAGAACCCAGTTCACTTTTGTAAAAGTGCTCAAACAACACAATGAAATGTAGTAAAGCTCCTTTGCTAACCAATGATGTCAGCTGATCTCAGCTCCGGTCAGCTCAGCTAAGTGAACTTTAACAATTTGTGTCAACACTCACACGACCAGTGATCATTTGAAAGTTTGCTCTGATATTCTTCCCTGTACTCGAAGTAGAACCAGTAAGAGCAGTCTAGTCTTTCCAACTTTGACGCTAGTTCGAGCAATCTTGGTGCTAGCGGCTGCAAGTTGTAAATAACTGTAGTGCCTTTTAAATACGACTCAGCATTTTGCATTTTATCCGTAGGCTTTTAGCCTCTTGTTTCGTAATTTCAATTGGAAATGTGCACGTTTTGATGAGCCTCATTCCGGTCGGATTCCTCTGGACTAGAAACCTTTAGGTGCTTAAAATAAAAAAAAATGTTAAATAAAAACTTTGAGCGATCTCAGTCTTTCTCTTCTCGAAAACCACTCGAAACCGAAAGTTCAGCTGAATCCCAGTTTCTGATTGGCAACTGTTGTCTCGTTAGCCAATCAAATTATTTGAACAATTGTAACACGGATTGTGATTGGCTTATTTTAGCGTGCACAGAACAGATGCATGCTGACGCCTCTTTTTTTCTCGTTTGCAAAATAAAGTTTGGTTTGAAAATTCAGCCCAATGCGAAAGGAACTTTTTACATTATTTGTCATAAAACAAATAAAGAAGCCCCGACTGTGTTCTGTTCTGTTGTAAAACACTTAGAAAGCTTCGTCTCGTGTTCCCCCCTACACTTCGCACCGGCTCTACAGCGGCTTCCTGCGTGCTTTACAGCAGACCAGAGCACATTCCAGGCTTCTTCATTTGTTACTCTAAATATAACAGCTAAATTCATGCAACAGAAATAGTGCTATTTGTTTTATGGAAAGGAGTGTTTTACTGAAAACTAGGACGCTCTAAGATCATTACCTCTCCTTTTCTGTAGGTCCTCGGATGTCCGAACATCTTGATGTCCGAAATATCCCTGTTTCCGAGATAAGAGACCTTACAGTTGATTTGTGTGGTAAGTTTCGTAGAATCGGTGTCTGACAGTAACTTCTGCAATAAAATTTGTCTGACAACTGGATTTGTGTTCTTAATCATCTCGTCCTAAAGGAACATGCCCGGGTCATTTTAATAGTGAGAAGTAAAGCAAATATGGTCCGAATTCAAGCCAATTTGTGATCTTTTTTCAGTTTTAATTGTGCAATACAAAGACCATTTGGTGGAATGAAAACGTTTTTGTATCCGTGATTTATTTTAACTCACAAAAATGATTTTTTTTTTAATTTTTGGGTGTGTCGTAGGTGGAGAAGAGTGGAAAGTGGTTGCTGAGGCGCTGGGCCTCACCCCACTAGAGATTCGTTTCCTTGACCGCCGTACTTTGAACCCACTTGACTCAGCCCTGGCTTTCATTGCTAAGCAGCGCCACATTACTGTGGGAGAATTGTACGACATGTTAAGTGAATGTGGCTTTCCTGCGATAGCTGACCTTAGGTTATAAAAACGACTCCGCGACATAATTCATCAGTTATCCTGATTTCCGGACGTAAATAAATCGATCCTGTCTTATAAATTCCGTATAATTTTGAAAAAAGTATATATTCATATATTCAAGACCTTTCTATGAGTTTAATTTAAAGAGAACAAGTGACTCACGCAATCACTTGGTACTTAACCAAAAACACGTTCTAGCCTGAGGCATCACAATTTGAATAGTCTCGAACAGCTAGTGAATAACTTCAAAAAGATTTAGCATGCCTCGGATGTATCACAGTTTAGGGTTCCGAACGAGTCGCCTTGATTGTTAGATTAAGCTCTTAAGTAAGTGAGGACATTGCAGATCGTACAACGGTTTAGAAAGTTTTCGAATCAGAGCATTCTTAGAGTTAAGCGCATACAATTGTTTAGTACTTCTTGTCATGCGACGCTCTCGAGTGGTATGCATAAACAATAGGCTCTATTTGGCACGAAAATATGCTCGGGTATTTTTCCGTGGACATTATCTGTTTGCTTTGAGCAACGGATCATGTTCAAGGACAAATATCCGACTTTATTATATGGCAAGATGGTGTTGAGGTACATCCCAGTGTTCTGATTGGTTCTTTCTTGGTCGGGATTTTCTCAAACGGACCTTTTAAATGTAAAAGGTTGAAATTGCCAGAAGACGTGTATTTTTTTGTTTTCGAGTGCCACATAATAAAGTACTTACTATGTTCAATTTTTGTAGTGGTCGATGCACTTAGCTACAACTAGCTAGTTTTCAGACATGCTACTTAAACTGAAAGAAGAAATAACTTGATAGGCTGAAAAATCCCAACTAGCGGGAGGCAGACCAGTTGGTTATTTACAAGCAAGACCGACGACTTCAACTAGGATGTGCCGGGAAGCAACTCCAACGTAGTGCTCAGAGCGGTACTTGAACCCATGACCTCCGGATTTCAAATCCGGCATCCTAACTCTCTTGCTCGGGCCTTACTGGGAAGAATTCGTCTCTTCGTCGTGTTTGTACGGACCTCGCTGTGCTTGGTCCCTACTGCCTCGACCTCGAGTCAATATCCCACAGTACAGCCTCCGTGCTCGGTTTGTAAGAGGTTAATATTTTCGTGCCAAGTGGAGGCTATTGTGCAAGTTTTCCTCAGCTTTAGCTGGGGCATACGCAGTCACGTGATGCATTTAGACCAATCACGCGAGCGCAAATAATTAATGGTTTATTATAACATGGAATATCACAGGAGTCACTCGTTTTTTCTCGCTATACATACGAGCCTTAGGGCGAGTGTGTATAGCAAGAAAGTGCAATTGACAAGTGTGACATTCCATGGTATACCACAAAATAACTATTTTATACCATGTCATAACATTCACGTCTTGACACTATACATAGAAACTACACTCACTTGCCTAACCCTAAATTAAAGGGAAACAAGGGTAGAGAAAATTCATTTCACCTAGAACAAAAATAGTTGTCATTTGGTTCTTGTGTTTTGTTAAGTTCTTAAAATCAATGAAAGAAGCCGCAGCGCTCTTAAATTTCAAAAACAACAAAGCAACATTGACTAGTTCTTTTGTAACCAGTTTTAATTGATAATTATAAGATGTGGTTTCTGTCTTTAGTAGCAATTACTGTATATATCTAATAAACTTTATATTGGGAAATTAGTACGAATTTTTTTCGTTTTTTGTTTTTGTTTTTTTTTTTTCTCATGTTAGTCGCTGATTGTAACGCTGATTGGTCTAGGTTTTAAAGTCACCAAATGACCGGCAGTCCCATACTTTGCTAAAATTTAAGGAATCGAAGAAACCCATCCAATTCGAACTATCATATGTCGATTAACAACCGCCAAGCGATCCAGAAGGGCTGTATAGATCGAAAGTCTAACGCTTGATTTCTTTAGGGCGGTCACGGTTTTTAAATTAGTAAATGACCGGCAGTCCGAGTTTAGGGAGTTTCTTCTTAAACTCAATTTGTAGTGCTTCCATATGTTCAGGGCGTTTCGGAAAGAATTGGACGCGTTTTGAAACAACAACAGGTTGGAGTGTCGTACAGACCTCGGGTAACCTTCAACAGCCTGTTTCCACGTCCTAAAGAGCAAGAAGTTCAGGCATAGTGTACAAAATCCGTTGCACGCAGTGCAGTTTTGTATACTATGGACAAACAGAGAGACCACTCAAGACTCGAATTGCGGAGCACAGAAAGGCAGTGTCAAGTTTTGATCACAACTCGAAACTTGCTGCCCATGTCCATCAATCAAACCACAACATGGATTTTGAAAACGTTAGCGTTGTTGGACTTGAGGACAATTATCACCAGCGACTTTTCCTAGAAGCATGGCACTCGAATGAAGATCCAAATGCTGGGAACGATCACATCAAAATCCCGGAAGCATATAAATGCATTGCACGAGCGTGAGAGTTTTTTCAAAAGTAACGTTTCTGGTCACGCGCGCAAGTCTCGCGCTACGTTTTCTCTTTTTTTAAATAGCGTGTAACAACAAACTCGCTTTCCGATTATTGACGTCTAACAAAAAAACAAAAAAAAGAGTCAGTGACAAACCGTTTAACTTATAATATGTCAACTCCTAACTTACCCGTATTCGATGTTTAAAAGTATGAGAATATGAGAGAATAGGATTGCAGTGAGGTCGTGACACCCGTATCGTGACATCTTACCTATTTCATGTGAAGCGTGACGCTCACTCGTCGCGGGAAATTTGTAGCACTAGTGAGTGAGGTCCCTTTTGATCTCTGGTTTTTACAGTGTCGATCGACTCTCGCTTCATGCTTAACTGTACGCTGTAGTTCTTTTTGTTTATTGGATATCTATTCGTTCAGTGAAATGAAGCGACAAGCGTCTAAAGTAGGTCACTTTTTTTTTATTGAGCCGTAAGTTAGATATACATGCATCAGACAGCATTATTGGCTGTGTCATCACAAGGCCGTTTAAGAATTACAAGTGTACTGATTTTTATGGTTCATTCTAAGTAGTTTTTCTAGTTTTTCACGTGTGCTAAGAGTTTCCCGCCAAGAGTAAGCGTCACGCTTCACTAGAAACACGGACGTAAGTCTCGGGTGTCACGATCTTGCAATCCTGCATATTCTCATACTTATGATAAAGAAATTTTTTTGGATCGCTTGAAACTTCCCATTTGACATATTGTAAGATAGCTTGTACATGATCAGTTAGCTCGATTCCCTAAATTCGGACTGCCGGTCATCTAGTAATTTGAAAACCAAGGTGTTGCTCTCTGACTTGCGATCTATACAGCTCTTCTAGATCGCTTGGCAGTTGTTAATCGACATATGATAGTTCGAATTGGATGAGTTCCTTCGGTTCCTTAAATTTGAGCAAAATATAGGACTACCGGTCATTTAGTGATTTTAAAACCTCGACCGGCTGCCAGAGTTTAGCCACAGCGAAGATTTTAATTGCATTTTATAATAAGATCATAAAATTATAACATTTATGTAGTTTCATCATTGCCGCTTCCAAATTGCTGGTCTTTTCAGTCTTTGTAAAATTAATTTTACATATTTTTCTCACAATTATCATGATTATTCAATGTTCCGGGATGTTCCGGAATGATCCGGAGTGTTCCATGTTCCTGGTTTTATCGACGCCCTCCTGCCGCCTTTGTGGCGAATCTGACATATGTACATAGTCATGAAAAACATATCTCTTGTCTCGGCTGCTCCGTCCATTTGAACTCTTTCTTCAGTTACCGACACGAAGGGCGGAA
>Ga0126337_10000428_pt1 | contig 21087 bp, 15 predicted proteins | sample DipCmetagenome_FD_92527 | JGI IMG/M metagenome (GOLD analysis project Ga0126337, IMG submission 92527) | Coral microbial communities from La Bocana,Puerto Morelos, Mexico - Diploria C A metagenome | ecosystem: Host-associated > Invertebrates > Cnidaria > Coral | place: La Bocana,Puerto Morelos...
AAAGCCGTGACGGCTCGCTTACGATTTCATGCGTAAACAGTGAGGAATACAATCCAGAAAACCTTCGTGAATCCAATCCAGGTTAGTTGGAGTAAAAACATTTTGCTACAGTTGGTGAAGGTACTTGAAATGAAACAAATATTAAGGTAACAGACTTCCATACTTTGATCTACATGTTAAAGATTATGTTTGCTTGAATGCTTTAGCTCTTAGTAAGGGTGTTCGCGAGATTAAAACCCTGAACAAAATCTAACTTGATTGCCGCCAGAGGTACACACCAATTCTTCGATACTCATGGTCGTCACACAAAATGTGTTGATACTTTTATTGAATACTACAGTAAAGCAACTTGGTCAACCGCTAGGATACATGAGAAATTAACTTTATATAGTGAATAAATTAAACTGCCACCTCTCTCGTCCATTTCCACTAACATGGGGTAATTCAATACGATTTCAAACCAAATGTGCTCTGACTACTAAGTGAAAGAGGATGATGCGATGAAAGCAACTCACTTTGATCTGATACGCGAGTGTATCGCCCTTAATTAAGGGTGCTAAAGCGAATAGACGCTAGACAAAACGATGGTTCACGGATGACCAAATACACAAAATACTATATGAAACGAACTCAGGAATTCACGTGATACATAAGTGGGCCCCGAATTCTTCGCGTCATTGCAAGGAAAACAGCCACGTATTTTTCTAGCATGTGTTAGCTGAGTTCTATAATCATAGAGCTAAATTTGATCATAATTTGACAGAAAAGGAAATTTGCCGGCCTTAACAGGTATTTCCAAATTAGCGAGAAAATTACACAATAGCTTGAAACTAGAACCTAGAAAAGTTCTGTTCAGTGCCGTTCCACTTTGACGTGCCACTTTCAGTCCCCTTCACAGAGATCAGGTAACTGGCTTTGAGATCTAATTTTCTATTCTGCGTTTTAGTCTCCCTCACAACGGAATCCAAGATATTCACGCACTTCTCTTAATCTTCCAATATTATTCTCATGGTGATATTTATAATTTTCAACCAATATTCTTTAAATTTTCTGTAACTTGTAAACAATTTGGCATGTTTAATCAAGTATATTAGCATGCAGACAGAGATTGTACCATTATAATTGATCACAAAAAGTTATACAGCACTGAGTTTCAGTATTGTTGATAACAACTGAAGATTTTAAAACTTATATACATGCAAGCGACAATTTTTCGTTTTGTAATATTGGCTCGCTCTCTGAATCAGCGGTTGATTTGATTTCAAATCTGTAAGGAGCTAGGTAATAGAACAGTTGTCTCTGATTCTTGACCGGCGCACTTTTCCCCTTTTTTGGCGTTTGGTGTGAAGATTCTCTTCATCTGACCATTGCAGGCGAATACTGGTAGCAATCTCCTCGATTCTGTAGTAGATTTCTTCCGCTCGTGGCCGTTCGTGCGGGACATAATTCAGAGTATCCAAAATCAAAGTGCGGAATCCATTCTCCTCGTCCAGCAGATAACCGTGAGTAAATTCCGTCATTGCAGCTGGGCCGAGCACTGCCATGGCGTATCCGAGACCAATCTTGACCTCCCCTGAAACCTTCACAAAAGCGCCGTACCATCGCTTCTCGTTGTTTGAGAAAGCGAAGTCTCGCACGAGAATCGCGTTAAATAACACTCCCAGTGAAAAAATGTCTGCCTTTTCAGTATAGTGGCATGAGAATACCTCCGGAGCCATCCAGTGGGCCGGACCAGTCCCCGAACGCATGTAATACTGCGCTAAACCACGGTTTGAACATTGTAAATTCACTCTTTTCAAAGACAAAAACTCTCTTGCCAAGCCAAAGTCGCCAAGCTTTAAATCCTCGTTTGCGTAATCCGTTAGCAGAACGTTGTCTGGTTTTAAATCACGGTGAACGATTTGACAGGAGTGGAGATAGCTCAGTGCGCTCGCCATTTGGCTCAGCCATTTTAAGGTTTTCACTTCACTGCTGGGTTGCGACAGTCTGTCGTTCAAGGTACCACCAGAGCAGTATTCAGTTAAAATCAGCACGTGAAATCCCCCTCGGGAGTCTTCAAACTGGTCCGCCGCTATGATTTTAACGATGAAGTCATGATTCACCCGACGTAGGGTTTCAACTTCACTGATTGCTTTGCCAATGGACAATGGATTCAAACACACGACATCTTTCAAAGCGTAACAAACTGAATCACTAGCAAGGAGGTCTCTTGCCTTGAATACAACACCAAAGGCACCACTCCCAAGTTGTCTCTGTATCTCGAGCTCGATTCCTTCAACAACGATTACTTGGCCGATGGGGAAAGAAGCAACTGTGCTCGAAGACATGTTTTCGCAGGCGCCAACGGCACTTAACTTCACATGAAAATTTCTCACATCTTTAAGAACACGGTCAATATCGCCACTTAGGTTTATTGAAAGATAATCCAATATAAAAGGCATGTTTATTTTGAACACAAAAGCGATATTTTACTTTGCTGTTGAAAAACTGGCGCAATATCGTGTGTTTCTTCTATCACGTAAAAAATTAGTGCAAGTCTTACATTTTTCAGTTTAGAGAATTAAAAAAAAACTAAACGACAAATCAACGAGTACTGATTTATCGCAATGTTCAAAGTATTCTGAACCAAACTCGACTTGAAAACGTGGTCGAATTTTCAAGATTTCCATATAAAAAAGTGTTCATATTGCAAGCATTTTCATCGCCTCGGTCGTCATCGTCTGCCGCCTTCACCCTTAATGGGTACCTGTGATTTGTCCAGCTCTTACTGTGCAAGACGGTTCGAAATTAGCGCAAAACTCGCAAAATGCCAGTGTTATTTTTGGAATTTGCGAAATATTTTCGAGTACGAAACGTCCATGTCTCCAAAACATTTCACGATAACTGTTCAAATATGAAGATTATGACAAGAAAGAGAATTCGAACGACATGTAAGACAAGGAGCAACTGAGAAAAGCGCATCGAGCGCGCTTATTTGAGTTAGGCACCGGACAGCGGTTTTATCATGTGCCATCCACAGATCTGCGCATTGGCCGCGTTGTGCTATTGTTCGTGTTCTTGGGAATTGATTGATGCCTAAAATAGCTATCTCCTTCAAGGGGTCCTTGACCGCTAGGCATACGAACGGTAACGAGGACCTCGAGCGTTCGAAGTCGTGATCAAACAGAGTTCATTTATTCACTCCAAACAAAGTGCAACCTCATCAACCATTTGCTTGCGGCATGTAGTGGTCTTACCAGTTTGCTAGTTAAAAAAATACTACTAGCAAAGCGTTGCCAATGGACTAAAAAGTTAACTTGGAGCTCTGATTCTACACAATCAAATCATCATTCCTGGGTATATTGTGATCTTGGCTTGTCCTTCAGCTCCTCCAAATATTGATTAAATTAGATGGCTGAGCCAATTAACTTAGTAAAGAAAACCATCCAACCAGTACTAGAAAATGAACTACAGTGGAACCTCGATTTAACGAAACCGCTCTATATAACGAAGTCCTCGGTGTAACGAACAGCGTTATCCCTTAACTCAGTAATAGTGAAATATATGGAAAAGAACCTTGACATAACGAAACTCGTTATGGCGAACATATTTTGCCAGTCCCCTAGCCCTTCGTTATAGTCGAGGTAGCTATGACATATTAAAAATCTACTTTGACTTCAGGAAAAGGGGAAGAAAAAACTCACTTACATGTTTTCTTCTTAGGATGAATAAAAACATTTTGTTTTATTCGCGTCAACCTCACAACGAAAATAGTAGTTACACTTAGGTCAAATCAGTCCAGTTGTACACAACATTGGCTCTGAGTGTAGTTGACGAAAAACGATGTAATTTGATATATTTAAACCGGTGAAGTTCAGCCTCGTTTCCAGTGTGTTGCTTCAGAAGTTGAATGTTAACACAATGACGTCAGAGTAAACAAAGGGCAGATTCAGGCAAAGCTAGGCGAATGCTTTGATAAACACTAAAAATTCACGTTTCCCCGATAAATAAACTTAAGATATGCCGACATGACCAAGAGATGATATTCTCTCTTATATCAGTGTACTGTTCAATGTTTCATAGTTTTTACCAATAGCCTTCGATGTTTTTCAATAACAATCTTTTATTTTGGGGACGAAAGCTACAGACCCACGTGGAGAATATTCATTTATCAGGGCACACGCATTTATGATTAATAAAGAACACGGCGAGTGCAGATGAAACCAAGGAATGTCGCATTTTTTGCCTGCACGACGCAGGAATCCTTTTCGCCTATTCACCTTCAAAAGAAATGTGACATTCAAGGTATATTGTATTAAAATGGAGTGCATTTTCCTGTCTGTCGCGTGCGTTCAGTTTAATACGAGTGACTTTAACACGAATTCATCAATTACTATGTTGTTTTATTTCAGCTCTCTTCAACGTATTTGAAAGAAAATTAGCCCGTTCAGCGCGTCGCATTGACATTTTTCGCCTCCGAGCTAAGTTGCTAACTAAAGACCGTTCTTGACCGTTTCTAATTATGCGCATTACCCTTGGTCTCACGCCAAGCAAACAGGTCTAAAATCGATTCCAAGTTATTTTCCTGATTTTGTCAGCTGACTTTGACGGTCGAAATGTTTTCAACACATAAATCGATGAAAAAACAGAGGTAATTTACAGTATTTTCACTTCACCCGGCCTAAATATTCACTTCACTCTAGAATATTCACAACCTCATTGTGGAAATCAAAAATTCGGAGGGTAATTCGAAAGTGACATATAATTTCATTAACTTTGGTCAAATGAAATTATATTTACATTTACAGATTTGAAGCTGTCAGTTTCTACGCTTTTAAAACGTGAATTTTCTTCTATGTTGAAGACAAAAAAGACAAAAAAATTGCGTTAAGTGCATGTTTTAAAAAGACTTCTATTGTCAACTGAACGCTCTCCAGCAATTGAAATTCTGTTGAATGAATTTACATGGCAAGGACAGGGTCATGCCTATAATTAAACGTTTCGTCAAAGAACAGAACAGGCAAACAATTAAGATCTAGAGGGTACATCAATGTTTTAATGGAGTAGTTTGGAAAGATCCACGACATTTCTGGTGACGTGTCACCTTTCTACGCTCTACTGACCACAATAGCAATTAACGAGCAGCTTTGTTTTGAGTAAATTTGAACACGGTCAACACGGGGATATGAAAGAATTTTCACAATACGTGTACCGGGTTCACTTCACTCAAAACTATCAGATTTTTAGATGACGTTGTTTAAGGCTGTCCTATGGTGTCGTTAATGGGCTTATTTCCGAGCGGGTAAATTTGTTGAATAAACTTTTATATATACTAATTCTAGTTGCATCAGTTGCATCACTGGTGCGTGGGTAGTTCTCTCTCAAACGCTATTGAAGAAAAACATTGAGAAAAAAAAGAATTGAACGCCTTCAAAACCATTTGCAACCCATACGTAAAATAAAATTTATTTACCCACTGACTCTAGAGAAAATTCCGCATAATTCAAACGTTTTTAAAGCGCTGTAAACCGGTCTGTCAAAATTTGTCACGTAACGCACTGGTTAGGGGATTCCCCGTATTCGTTCGTAATCACGTCGCCTTGGTTACTGCCCGGACATGTCGGCTGTTCTCTCGTATCATTGGTCGAACGTCCGTTCTTAAACAAAAGAACCGTTTTTGGAAACACTACGTCATCCGATAAATAAAAATCTGCTTCAGTCCGTGGTGCAATCTTTACTAGTTCTTGCACTGGTTTAAACCGGTCGCTTATAAAACAGCTCTTCATTTTTCGCGATCACTTCGAACTGAGTACACGTGTTGTGATCGACTCTGTAGCTGTCATTCGAAACTCTACGCTCCTGCGCTTCACAGTCTAACTGAAAGCCATCCAATCCAGTTCAACTCTTAGTGCCTGCAGAGGGGCCGATTTCCAGTGATTTTTGGCGCCGCTCCTTGCCAACTGATTAAAATTTCAACATGATGCCAACAAAGCTAAGCAGCGACATCTCCACATCCTTTAATGATGACGAGGTCCTTGTCAGCAACGTGAATTTTTTAGAGCACATCTGGTTCACCTCAGAAATGAAAGAAGAAATCGAAAGCCCGCAAAGTGTCCCAGAATCAACCCTGGACCTAATTGGGATGCCCGCATGGCTTAGCGAGACGTTTCAACCGCAACACATTTACGAGGACGGTGAGCAAGACGATAAAGCCTCTGAGCGATCGATTGCGAGCCCATCTCTGTCTGAAAGCAGCTCTACAAGCACCGGAATCTTTTTCCCGCAAGAAATGAGCGACAAAGTTGCTCTGTTTACAGACAAAGAGCTGCGAGAACTTAGTGTAAAAGACATTAACAGCCTCCTAAAACTCAGAGGACTGTCAAAAGAAGAAGTGGCACAAGTAAAACAGAAACGAAGGACCCTGAAAAATAGAAGCTACGCGCAGCATTCCAGAATGCGACGAATCGAGAATAAGAACAATCTTGAAGTCACCAGAGATAACTTAATGAAAGAACTGGAACAAGTGCAACGGCAGCTGGCTGCCACCGCCCGGGAGCGCGATTTCTTCAAGAACAAGTACGTGAAACTGCTGGGCCAAGTGTCCAAGATGCCTGGAAGGGTCCTTAAGATCAGCCCTTTAGAAAAATAAATTAGACTTCTCTTTCCACGAGGAAAGGGTAAACTGGAATTGAAACGCATTGTACATGTACAAGTAGAATCGACAAGTTGTGAATTCGCAAGTATGCGACAAACTTGACTTCGTACGCGATCAGCGGTGATCTTTAGCTCAGAATGAGTGAATATAGCATGGGAAATACGCTTATTGCTGTTTTGAAGATTTTACTATCGACTATGATCGACATAAACTTGTAAGCACGTCGTTTTTCATGTGGTTTTCTTCTTCGCTCATGGACTGCCGACGTCGCAAAACGTTTCGGAACGTTGCGTGACGTAATGGGTTATTCTTGTTTACGTTGTGGTAAGCCGCTGACTAAGTAGAAGAATATCAATCATGTATGTACAGAAGTGTATGCTAACTTTCATACACAACCTTTGTTATGACGTATATTTAAAATAGAAATACTGAAGGCAAAAAAAAAAAAGAAATTCAAAGAAAAATAACAAAAGAAAATTATTGAAAAAATTAAATATTTTTGCCACGGAAAAAAAAAACAAAACAAAAAATAGTCAAGCAAATATGTATAAAAAAATTGTGCTTTTCAACCTTAACAACTTTGTTACAGTAAAAATTTAATGTCAGTGAAAATCTTAGGAGAATACAGGGGAATTTTTTCACAGTACCCTAACCCAAGTAGCTGTTATCATTGGCAATAATGTTAATACTAAGATCAAATGTTAAATAGTATTTTAAGTAAATATCTCAACAGAATCAAAAGGCTACAACAGATAAGCCAACTTTGGTTTCTTCATTACCTCGTAGTGAAGAAATATTGGTGAGATTAACAGGTGTTTGTGTTATTCTGTATAAAATAGTTAGTGTGTGTTGAAATAAAAGCACTGTTATTAGTCCTTGCAATATTGTGTGTTATTCATCTCCTTTTTATCCCTCACTTTTACCTTGATACTCTTTGAGAAGCAAAGAATACAAAGTCAAACTGTTGCCAGAAATTTTCACTCCAGGAGTATTCATTCTACAATTTTTCAAAAGCAACAGGGTTCTGGGGAAGATCATTTCCAGTCATTAGCTTTTGAGTTTAACCGACCAGCCCCACTGGAAAAACAATGAAAGGAAAAGGCTGAAAATAGGCCCTGGGCTAATACTTAGGCAAGGTGGGGGATATTATCAGAAGATGTTTTACATCTCAAAAGCGTCTTGGTTTATATTTGTCTATTGTTTTTTTGTTTTTGTTTTTTTTTGGGGGGGGAGGGGGTGGAGTCCTCATAATCCCTTCTTTGCGGAATTGTAGCACACTGATCAACATCTCATTGTGATAAATAAGCTCACATTACTGATATTTACAGTTGACCCTCAATGCCCCTGGCTCACACAATTTCTAACCTGCCTAACACAGAGGTCTCATAAATATGTTATATGAAAAGTTGTGTGGTTGTGATCATGCAATGTCTCAATAAAATACAGGATTAAAACAAAATCGTGAATGGTCTACCATTTTGCAATGCATTGCATTGTTATCACATTCTTGTTTATAATTTACCTGATTTACTTCTGTAGTAGTCGTATTTAAATTCCTTAAACTTGTCAAGAGCACTGAATCCATGATCAGCCACATCTTTAACCAAGCATTCCTACAATAATGGACAAAATTGAAAATATAAGTTCACACAATTTACCAAGACAGCCAAACATTTTTTTAAAAAGTATCATGAGATACAAGTCAAAGCCTAAATAATATTTTCGATAATAATTGTCAGAATTAAAAGCAACTACTAAGTGGGATGCTTATCAATTTCATTTTAGTCTGGCTGCTGCCAACAGAAGGCATATTTTCTTAGCTAGCCTTTTCCAGGTTCATACCTATTTTCACACAGCTCCCTAACTAACCAAAACCTTGGCTCACCATAGAGTCTCCAGTAGCTCAGTGGTTAGAGCATCCGACTAGATCACGGAGGGTCGTGGGTTCAAATCCCATCTGGAAATCGCATTTTTTCCGAGTTAATGTTTCAACCTTGAAAATTTCTATAACTTAGTTTATATACCCAAATTACCAAGTTTGTCAAATGTTGCTAGCTACCAACAAAAATCACCACATAGTTCACAGACCTGAGCTGGCACGATGCTTTGTTGGGTTTATATTCTGTTCTCTAGAATAAGATGGCAACATCAGCCACCTTTTTGAATGATACTGCCATCATCTTTGTGACAAGTGTTTTTCATTTGTCATGAGTTAGAGGTATAATTGACATCTTGTTTTAAAACTGCAAACAAATCTGCATCTTTTCATATCAGGTTATGATTCTTGTCCTTTATGCTTCAGCAATGAATTAACAAGGAAACTCTCACTGGTTTTAAAGACATTTTCTGGGCTTGATAAGAACAGACATATGTTCTATGATTTTGTCAACCTGACCCAACTGGTCCCTTGGTTTACAAATCAACCAGCCCCCACTTTAATTCCACACTGAAAAACTGTGCATACTACCGGTAAGTGGTGCTTGAAATCTGTGCACTAGCTTCACTATAGAGTTTCTGTGACCAGAGTGAGCTAGACTTAAATAATTATATTTTTTCAAAATTATCTAGTAGGGTGTAAAAATACCTAGGACACTGGAAAATTTCATAGGTCGTTTCTGTTCACTGGGAGGATGTAAGGTGACTAACTGGTTTGCAAGATGGATAATTTTCTTAATTCTACGTAAATTGAGCAACCTGGATTTATATTGTAGCTGTGATCACTTTGCTCTTGGGCAATATTGCAATGCAGTGTACTTTCATAGTGCTTGTATGAATGAGTACTGACAAATTAAATGATGGGGATAACCCTGTAATGAACTTAAGCATCTTTCTAAATGAGAAATGGAAAATTATACTGTACTAGTCACTTAATGGAGAACCTATACATGGTCTATACATTGCGGCATGAGAGACATTGATCGAATGCAGAATTCACTTTCAGTGTCACTGACAAGTCTGAACTGAGGTTTCCAAGGGGGAGGGGGGGGGGAACACTTCAATGAAAACTACATTCCTATGCCTCACCCTACTCCCCTAAGACTAAACTAATGTATGCACAAACCGTGATCAACCTCAAGTTGCTTGGTACTAAGCACTAGGCCTTTTTTAAATCATTGACCAAGCTGACAAGTTATCTTATAATATGTTTCATCTAGCTAATTCAGTATTTCATATAAGCTAATATAAGCTTTATCACGAGTACGGGCAGATCTAAGCAAAGTGGTTAACTCCACTATCATACAACCTTCGTTTTAGTTTTAGATGAAAATGTTAAAATAACAGAATAGATCCCGCTAATGGCTCAATCAACCTAAGAATCCTTACCTGTCTTATCTCCTCTTTCGTCAACCGAAGAATCCTTGTCTGTCTTACCACCTATTTCGTTAAACGAAGAATCCTTAGCTTTCCTGTCTTACTTCCTCTAATTCATCGCCTCCAGTTGGTGACTGCCCACGTGACAGCTTATAGATTCCTCCACCCCTCCCGGTTGCTGCCAAGCGATTTCGTCAAACGCCAGACTAGGGAATTGAAACGAAACCATGCTAAGTATCTCCCCCGAAAATATAATGCTGAAAGAATTTATTTTATCGGTTGCAACAGAACCTTTGTCGATAGCATAGAAAGTAGGATCATAAGGGTGATTTTGGATTCTATCAGAATTCTACTACTCTTCCACATTCTCCGAGACATGCAAGGATGACTGAAGCTAAACCGTTTATACGGGCCATGACCTCACTACTTTTCTGTAAATCTCCGTAAATTTTCAATTCAATCTTCCTGTACTGTGTCTGTTGTGTGATCGATATCTTGAATTCCCTTGCATGACACAATTCTCAAAACCAGTCACGCAAGTCACGCACACCTCAAACAACAGCAGGGCGCGAAAAAGTTCGAGACTTGTCCAACTTCAGCAATGGACGATTGCAGTAATTCTTCAAGACGTTATTAATTATTAACAAATGATGTCTGTAACAGCGGGGATAATGCAGAATCGAGGCTCGTTATAAGCTGGGAGCATAAAGGTTATTCAAACAAAAAATACAAACAACAGATAGTTTTGATGAAGGTGCCAATGTAGTCGCTTGTTTTGTTTTAGTTTTTCTAACAGAGGGAAACAGGTGCAAGAGATCACGGATGTGAAAATAAATCAATACCATCTACTTCGGCAAAGAAAATTTGTTCATGATAAGGAAAAGAAAAATATCTCTCAACACAGTTTTCCAAAATAGTTCGTTTAGTTTACCATGGGAAACAAACAGGCAGCTTTCACGGAAGATCAGCTCGAAGACTATCAGGTTTTCAATTTTTAATAATTTCTCACGACCTGAAATTTTTTTCTTCTATCGTTGTTCTTAATTGATCGACATTTTCTTTTTTTCTGTTTAGGATTGCACTTACTTCAATCGAAATGATATTTTAAGGTAGGGGTTTCCGGCGTTTCAACTCCAGTATCTATTAAATGTTTTCAATTCTTTACTGTCATTATTTCAACTTTTTTGTTTGTAGAAAGCTTCACGTATTTCAAGAGGTAGACCTCAGGATCAAATAGAATCGCATTTTTAAATTGGGGCACCAATTTCTAGCACAACGAGATTTTGTGTAAAACTTTAATAACATATTTAGCTGCTTTTTTAGGCGGGCCCAAACATTATTTGGCAACCTCATTCGCTTTTTCTCCTCTGCGTCCCGTCGTCAGAGGGAAAAGAACCTGGAAACGAGGTTAATTATTTGGTTTGATAATGCATGACATCCGAGCATCCCACAACATTTTGTAGCTGTCAAGGATGGAAATGAGTTACAATACGGACAAAAATATATGGTAAACTAACGCTTATAAAATCCTGGGCTAATACAACTTCCTAAGGGTTTTTAGAAGGGCTTGATTTGTTGATTTAGCCAAGCCTAAGCCTAAGCCTCGGGCTTGGGGGGGGGGGGAGGGGGAACGGAAGCGCGCGAGGAAAGAGAAGCTAAAAGAGAAGAGAGGCCCTTCCCTCTTCTCATTGTTCCCCACGCGCACTCCCAAACCCAACGTAATTAATTGTTGAGCCTCTGCAGGGGAGAGAGCTATTAGCTGGAATATGGCCGCTATCTTGCGCGACTCCGTCGCCGTCTTCGTCGTCGTGCGTATGTGCCCACGAGCAATACCGCTAGTCATGATCACCACGAGAAAATCAATTCATTGGTTTCCTCTGCTTTCCTATATGGATATGGAGCTCCGCTATAAACAGAGGGGCTTATATCCGAGGGTTCTTATAATCGGAATAGCAAATATCTTTTTGAAAAGAGCTATAGCTGTAGTAATAATAAATATAATTCAAAAGAAGGAAAGCTAGAGGGGGGCTTATACAGGCCGGAGGTGCTTATAGCCGGGGGTATTTTTTTATTTACAAGTAGATGGGCCTAAATCCGGGGTTCTTTTAAGCGGGGATGGGACACATAAGTGGCAGTTTACGGGATGCAAATCCGCAGCAAACATTCAGTCAAAGTTCGAGTTCCTAACTTCATTTATAAGATATGTGATGAGATATAGACAAGAATTTAATAAGTTAGTACCAGCACTTGCTTCTGTTAGTATATAATGGTCATAAACTTGCAAGCTTCCTCAGTATTCATTTAAAGTTTCAATAATGGGACTCTAGAAAAATAAAGATCTGCGCCTGGCACTAACAGAGCATGGGAACTGAACAGGAATCAATCCCTTAAGATAATCACGCTATTGTCAGAGAGGAATGAAAAGTTAGACGGGTTTATCCCTCATATAGGCCAAGGTGATTTTCACATTACTCCTATTTTGTAAATCCCGGAAAAGTCCAGAAAAAGGTTATCCTGTGAAACGATTTTTTATCGCGTGGACAGTACACATTTTCGCCCTCACAACATATATACGCCTATCTACGCAACGCGCGTAGTAACACGATTGTTGGGAGAACTGGGCACAACCTCTAAATATAACCTTGGAAATAAGGCCTACATGGGGAATTAGCTATCTTATCCCTCAGCGTCTCTGAGCTACTGGTTTTATTTATCTTTAGAATTCATCAAAGATACAGAGACTTGAACACAGACCTTATACCTGAGGACTTTACGGAACTGGATGTTCAGCCAAAGTTGAAGTATAAGCTTCTTCAACAGCTTCCAGAATTAAAAGTAAGGCAAACTTAAAACCATCAATAGCACTTATACAAGCGCTAATTCTACACAAAGCTAAAACCAATCGTTTCTTTGGGGTCGCAACTTAGTTTTACCGCCTTTGGCGACATATCTCTGTAAGTTATGACTTTTGCTTTGTTTAGGTTTTGTCTGCAAATGCCTCTTCCCGTGAAACAATCACGGGACTAGTACTTAGACTTACAGGCCATAAGTTAAGTTGCGAAAAGCTCTAAAGGACCCTGCGGAGGAAAGCATCTCAGAAATTCTAAGATGAAAAGAAGACGCAATTTTGCATGTGTCTGGTCTCTGGCTGTTACCAAACGTTGAACTTCGCCAAAAATCATTCCTGTTACATTCATAAGCATAGCTTCAGTAGTATTTTTTGACTGACATTTATTAGGACTGAAAAGCCGAGTATCACTTATAACTGTGTCACCCAGATAGTCCGTACTCACGTCTTGTTTTCTGTTTTCTGGAGGAAAATCCGTTTAGACGACGAATTTGTGAAGTTTTTTCACCTGACGGAGACGGCAGCTTGACATTTGACGATTTCCTCAACATGATGTCAGTACTGAGCGAGTCTGTAAGTTTGTTTTGCACGGTTTCTTGCTTACGGCAGTTTTTCATCTGCGGGTCGTAAACAATCCGTAATTACTTTAATGGATTTCCCTTTTCTGAGCCTTGGGATTGGTTAAAAAAAAATTATACGTCACTTATGCAGCCAATCACATGCAAAACCACTACCATTTTTCCATTGGTTTATTTTTGTACGTTATTTTTGATGGTTTTCACGGATTTCTCGAGATCTACCATGGTTCGTCTCTGATAATGAGTTGTTGAATCAGTGTAGAGCTACGAACGATAATGAAAAGATTTTGATCTTGATCTGATCTTTACCTAGGCCCCCAGAGAACTCAAAGCAAGATACGCATTCAAGATATTTGGTAAAGTTCCTAAATGACTCGTTGTTCCACTATTTGTTTATAATACACTGTGAAGACCTTACCTCATTGGATAGCTAGTGGATCTGTAGCTTATGTTGCTGTGTTATGTATTCGCCACACCCACCTGGTCAATCCGCTCCCACTACTGACGCAGCATGTTCGCGATTACGTTTGGAACGGCCTGTTCTCACATATGTTTATATTTATTTGTTCTCATTCTTTATTTCTGCTCTCTCCGTATATCAAGACTTTGATCAGGACGACTACCTCGGCAAGGAAGATCTCAAGCAAACGTTGCGAGCCATCACTGCTAATGAACTTACAGATGAAGAAATGGAGTTTGTCTCTGACAAGGTATAGTCACTAGAATTTTTTTTTTTACATATTCGAAAAGCTCATTTTAAGAGCTGTTTTCTTTCGACTCCACTTACACGTGCCCCAAGTTTTTCACCGATTGCAGGCTGTCTATATTTATGCTATGCCATAGAAACTTCATGCAGTCAGTCGGAATACAGGGCAAAGCCGTCGTATAGTCCAGGTATTACACCCAACATTCCCATCGTTTGCAGCGTGGATGCCGTGTTTTCCATGTTGTGTTGGCCACTGTAGTCCGGTATTTTCTACGTTACTAGATGGTATAACATAATTTTGCTCTGAAGACATGATTGATCAACGCAGTTATACATACAACGTATGTAGTTATGAAATTAAAGCCTGAAAAAATTCAGGCCTAAACGGTATTCGAACCTATGACCTTTGCGACTCCGGTGCAGTGCTCTACCAAGTGAGCTATCATTGTGAGTTCGTAATATATCCGTAGAAGATGAAAAATGCAAATGAATATATGAAAGTTCATATATTTGAACTGCTTAAGTTGTGTGTCAGAGAACTGTGATGATCTATAATAAATTCATATCTTTCTCCGCAGTTCAGATATATGATCCTTCACATATTCATCTGCATAATTAAACTCTCGTGATATACCATGGAATATCGTACTTGTTAATTGTATTTTCTTGGAATACACGCATAGAATACAACTCAAAGGCATTGCCTTGGGAAGAACTTTCAGAAGTGCCAAGAGAGGCGGATCTACCGTCTGATGGGGGTTCCACTCTCAACTGTAGCACCAAACCCTTCAGATGAATTTGCTTAGCTTCAAAGAAAAAGTAATTTCAATAATAACACGAGTTTAAAACTCTGACTGTACTCGATGTTATAAAAAAAAAACATAGCACAAAATATGTATGCATATGATTTTTTCCTTGTTTTTCAAGCTATTGGAGGAAGCAGACCTGGATGAAAATGGCTACTTGTCCTACGCAGAGTTTGAAAACGTTATTGCAAGATCGCCTGAATTCATGAAGTGAGTTCAACGGACCGATTACCCAGGGAATTGTTCTAAGCTTTTCGCTTCACCAGGCTCCAGCTCTTTCTACGTTGGAGGTGGATTTCCATAAAATCTTATGACTCAGCGGTCAACATCATTATTTTTTTTAATCGGCTGTTTCATTCTTGGAAAAATTTGAAGAAGAGCTTTCAGAGCTTTAGTAAATTTCTTTGCGACTACACAAACTCGGGAATTTACCTAATAAAAGCAACAAAACCCGAAAGGGTCGCGGACATGACACACGGATGAATTGTAAGACGGTCTCGGGCCATGCAAGAAGCCTAATGAAATTTTTTTCTCTTATTCCTTGCAGCAATTTCCACATCCATATATAAAGCTTGTCAAAACCATCGCGTGGAACCAAGAACAATTCCAACGTGAAGCGGACGTTGAATACTCTAGCTAGTGTATCGCGTTAGAACTCAGTGAAGAAAAACTTATCCCTCCATTTAGCAAAGAGCCTCATTTACCCTTTACCACTTGCCATGATAGATCGATATCCGTTTTATTAATTTATATAATTTAAGTCATATCAAGTAAACCTTAGCTCTGTGTATGTTAAACAACCACTTAAACTCTTCAGGTCAAAGCTTGTAGAAACCAAGTGGCATGGGTTTTATCCTGTACAGACTATATGTTTAGACTTTTCCGTTCAGTGCAAATAAACTGACTCACATGTCTGGTCTAATCTTCCATTGATTAGTTTTTCTGATATAATAATCAAAAAAACGGGAAATAGAGACTTTTCTATTAGTTCATGATTTATACAATCATGTCGCAGTTTTTCTCCTTATCGACCTTGTCTTCTAGAGCACCGTAGCGAGAAATCAAAACCAAACCCTTGACTGCTGTAGGTCTCAATGGCAATTCAATTGAGTCGACTCCACGGAACTCCCACACTCGTACTACCATCCCCGCCATGCAAAGCTGTTCATAATTCCCATTTCTCTAGCAGCTCCGGTTCTGTTAGAATCCGGAACTCTAGTCGACTTAGTGTTGCTAAGACGCTCCACAACGTCTTCAATAAGTTGCGCTCTTTCTTCTTTTGATAACTGCAGTTCATTTAGCCTTTTAGTTTTTTTATGATCCATAACATCAACTCTGATTCCAAAACGTCGCACTTCTCAATGCATTTTGCTTTGCGATTCCACACTCTTAAACAAACATCTAACAGCTTCACAATAATAATTCGACTTAATTATTATTTATTGCACAATAATTGCGAGAGCTGTAGTTATAACCAATTTAACGTCATAATGTTCTAATTTACATTTTCGAAAATAATTTATCTGCATAGATCCCATTGCCTTTTTTTGGCTTTTTTCTTTCATTTTTTTCATCCGCTCTCATTTTCTATTTTTAGGATCAATAAATGACGTCATTATTCAGTTTTGGTTTGCAAACAAATCGCGCTGATCCGCCATTTTGTTCGTTGACGAAAACAAGTTTTCTCCCAATTTCTAGGCATTGTAATCTTCAAAGTCACTCCAGCTGAACTTAAGCAGTTTCTAAGTATTGGCTCACAATATATTGTGGGTTAGGTTATCGAGTTTTTGAGCACTGGAGGAAGACTTCTTCATGCATCCGAGCGAGAGGACCCCCTTTGTCAGTTTCTTTGTGGAAAAATTTGGCGCCCAGAGTGGAAGAAAGCCCCGATACCATTCTTTTAGCAAGAAGCAGATTATAAGTTCTTGTAATAAGCAGGTGTTGCAACGACAAAGACTCTGTTAAGCCGATCAGAAGCGAAATTTGGTGAACAGGTAACGTCGAAAGATTCTCGTGACAAGAAAGCGAATATTCAAGGCGTAATTAAAGTCCAACCTGAAAGACGAAAATATGAAGCTTTTGGAAAACGCCCGATTGGATACGCTTAGTGCGGCCATTTCCAGAGACAAAGGAGACAGTCAAATCGATGGAAGGTAAAACATAATCTTTCTTTTTCGTTGTTGTTATCGCAGAGGCCTTGTCAGACAGCTGGGGTCCCCTTTCTCGGAAGTCCCGAAACGTTTTGGTACCCGGAGAGCCGTAGCAAAATCGTAAACTTAATGATTTTTACGTATTTTTAATATGACCAGAAGTTTCCTTCAATAACGAAGTTTCAGCTGTTTACATCACTCTGTTTTGAGATACAGATTAATTTAACTACGGTTTAGAAAAACAGACCAGATCATGAAAGGAAAGGAAAGCCTTCTGTATTTTACATGTAAACTTAAGCTGGCTATCAGTGAATAATTTCTTGTTTCCAGCAACACGAGATTTGAATTTTGGGAGCGATATCTCTTGTGAAAATAAATTAAAGTTAAGACTTTGCAAATATCCGGCTGTCATAATCAATTTTGTTCCTTTAACTGTCAAACTATTGCAGGCCCGCAATATTTCTTGAGAATGTGTTAATATTTATAATGTTATTGTCAGCAGTCGATTCTCTTTGTACCTCAAGTCGTTCAGTTAATGTCATAAGGATTAAAAAATGAAGTTTTCGGGAAGGTATTTGTATTATTTCAGAGTGATTTTCCTGATATTTTTGTTTCCCATTTAACAACTGTAATGATTCAATTTATAGACCTCCTTCCAATATTATATCCTTTCTCCTAAGTACTCCTCATTTTCTGATAAGCTTTCCTATTCCTTTAGCACATTTATTTATTCATCTTTTTTATTGGCTTATCCTATCATTCTTTAACTTTTAGAATAGAAAGTTACTCTTGCAAGATGGCTGGCAATGACAAGAAACTTTACAAAACCTTAAATGAAGGAAGTGCACCAAGTGAACTTCAGGCATTGTCACCACCTCAAACCACAAACTCAGGAAGCATATCACCCACCAACAGCAGCTACCCAGCAATCTTTGCCAATGCACGGCAAAGAACCTCAAGCACAGGAAGTCAAGAGGAAGCAGTGCTGTGTGACACAATCAGCCGTAAGATGTTATTCTATCTGATTTCCACCCTTAATGCATCATTTAATCCAGACTACGACTTCAGTAATGTAAAGTCACATGAATTTTCTCGTGAACCAAACCTCCAGCTGGTTGTTGATGCGATCAATGGTAACTTGTCAGCAATCAATGGGGAAACGTTTGTTGCTCTAAAATCTGGATTGTGGGCTGCTATTGATGAAGAGATTAATCTGGTTGAATGTGAAATATACAGGTAACCATGTTTGATACTTACATCTACAGAGTTTTGCTGGGTAGAATTTTAAACAAATGTTTTAGAATGTTCTTTCTAATCTTTAATTTAATGCATGCTTAACAATATGAATGTAAAATTTTTATATGGTTTGTGGAATACATGGAATCAAGTGTTTTAAGCCTTTTCCCAGGGTCATTGTTTTGTTTTCTTGGGCAACACACTTTATTCTGACATTACCTTTCTCTGCCCAGTTGTACATGTATAAATGGGTATCAGTAAAATTTGGAGAGAGACTGAACTTAAGCACCAGCCTGATGGGCAACTAGGCTTGACTGCAGACTGTACAATGGAAACGCTTTTGTCTGGTCACCAATGGGCCACATAAAGCTGGTCACATTAATGGGGTTGCCATATTAAAGGGGTTCTTTAAATAAGAAAATGGCTGACTGAGCTTTTGTTTGGGCCAGAATGAAGAGGCCATAATAAAGAGATGACCATATTAACAGGGTGGCCATGAGGTGAGGTTCCAGTATATATGAGGTAGACCTTAGTATTAAGATATTGTATGCTTACACAAAGACGAAACATTCATTGAGTAATGTTTTCTTTTTGTTGTGTTTAGTTATAACCCTGATCTTGATTCAGACCCGTATGGTGAAGAAGGAAGTCTCTGGTCCTTCAACTATTTCTTCTACAACAAGAAGATGAAGAGAATATTGTTCTTTACATGTAGGGCAACACGGTAAGTACATGACCAGAAACAAGATTATAGAAGATATAGCTGTTCTCCTTAGAATGATGCAGTGCTATTTTTGCTATTTGTGCATTGCAAATTCATTTCTATATAGTAGGAAAAAAATTTGAATCCAGTTGCCCTGTGGTCCAGTACATTTCAGTTTTAATAATATCACTTGCCAAATAAGCATACAATGTTTGTACCTTGTCAACCACATCATGTACTAGGTACTGTCTATGATCAGTGATAGACTATAAGTTCTATAACAGAGGATAAACGCAAGTATCCTCGGAATTGAAATTCCATTGTCATCCAAGCTTTCATCTCATTGTTTTGCTCATCTTGCAGTCTTAAGTTTTGAAATAGTTTTTGGTTGGAAATTATCACTAACAAGTCGACTGCAGAGGCTAATTTCACTTGCACACCAGACCACCAAACCCCATTTTCATGTGCCCAAGAGCAATATTTTTTCTTGCCCATGCAATGGGACCTGGATTTTTTCCTGCCCTGTTCAGAAGTCCCTTGGGGTACACAGTGTGTCTAATCTGAGTCGTTATTGGGGTACAATGTACAGTAATGTATTTGGTGTTGCTGGCTTTTGTAAATCACAACTAATTTAGTAATTAAGCTACAGTTTTCCTAATTCTTTCAGCAAGATTAATAATTTAGAGTTTTAAATTTCACTTGAAGAATGTACATCTCATGCCATTCAGGCCACTCATATCGGCATTTGTTTTCTATGAGAGTTTTTTAAAACTTGTCTTTCACCTTGAAAATTTGATTTTATATAATTTCAGATTTATATTTCAATAATGATTATTATATGCTAAAACCTTCTCTTTTTTTCAAGTGCACAATACCAGTCTGATGAAGATGAGCAGTTTGAAATGGAGCCAATGGATACAATGTTTGAGAAGTTATCTGCTAGCAGGTATAGTGTGCGTAGTTATTTGAATCATTCAAAGGGCAAGCACAATACAATGTAATATCTGTTCTTACTGTCTACTAACATGTAAATTGCAAGCCCAGAATTTTTTCAATAATTATTGCAGCATGACAACAGTTTGGCTTTTCCTAATGCAACAAGATCTGTCCATTTTGACCATTAAGCATGTGCGTCTACATGAAGTACAAGACGTATGTTCCATGTAATGTACATGTATCAACATGGACCGTTGTTAGTGAACGTACATTGTATTGTTCCTAATTTTTGTGCAAATACATTTTGCAAAATGTAAAAAGTAAATTTTGCAAGACTTAAAACAATTATTGTTTACCCACAAATTTAGCAAACAGTTACACTATAGTTTCAGATTTGGTGCTGCAGATTATGGTACTCCTGTACTTTTAATTTGTTTGAAACAATTTTCGTAAATTAGAGTACTTTACTTGCCATCAGGCAGGCAAAGAACAGAATCCACTATCCCAACTACAAAATTCACAAGTCCTTAGCTATCGGACAGAACTTCCTTTGCATGCAAACCAAGCACCCACTTTTTTCTGTTTTTCTATTGCAATGAATGTCCCTTGATAACTTAAAATTTGTTCTGTTATTTTAGCCGTGGTTGTGACCAGAAGTACAGTATTGTACTGCGTGAACACGGAAAGGACTGCTGAGATATTTCTACTAAACACTATCTTTTTTCTTTTGTGTAGGAATTCTCCAATACTTATATCTTAGATGGCACTGGTTAGCATCTGAACACCGTTGTCTCTAGATTAAGTTTGTACCATACTATAATTTAACTACTGTACATATTTTTATGAAGAGGATTGAATAGTGCTGGTGTTAACAGCCACTCTTTAAGCTGTGGCAATGTTTGAGATTTGTTTCAGAAAACGTTTATTCAGCTTGTTTTAATTACATACTCTTATCTTTACCTTATCATACTTTACCATACATAATTTTACAAGGGTATTAATGAACATGTTAGCATTTATTATATCTGGTTGCCTGGCTTTTATATACAACAGATTATTTGGTCACAAGAAAGAAGAAAAATTAGCTATTGACTACAGATATTTTCCCAATCAATCTAAAATAATTATCAATGAATATGCAATGTAACAAGTGCATGGATCCTTTCTTGTGTGTAAAG
>Ga0126337_10000429_pt1 | contig 21080 bp, 7 predicted proteins | sample DipCmetagenome_FD_92527 | JGI IMG/M metagenome (GOLD analysis project Ga0126337, IMG submission 92527) | Coral microbial communities from La Bocana,Puerto Morelos, Mexico - Diploria C A metagenome | ecosystem: Host-associated > Invertebrates > Cnidaria > Coral | place: La Bocana,Puerto Morelos...
AGTACACAAGCAGAAAATACAGGTCTACATGTCAGATTTGTATCAAAAGGGAATATACACAGACTGAAATGATATGATAGTAAAAGAAAAATGAAAATTTAAAACTATTTTGCAACCCAAATGTACATGCAAATTCTACGACTAGCAGTTCATGGACACGTACCAACCAGGACAGCCAATAATTATTACATGCATCATTGCAGATATAATCTGAAAAAATTGACAATTTCTTACCAAGTTCCCAAGATCTGGAACTCCCTTCCTGTTATAACAAATTCTATGTCATGTTTTCCCAAGTTTTAGAAAAAACTGCTAGAGTTTTTATTAAAAAAATTACTGAGTTGGCAAAGCTGAACACCGTAGCACTATCCATGTGACTGTATTATACCAGTGGCCTCAACAATAAGCCTTCCCTGGTGGTTTCTAGGTCACCTCGCCAACCATTGATTAGAAATATTTATAAATTATTAATATATTAGATAAACAGGCAAATGAGAGAATATTTGAATCAAACCAAGCAAGACTAAATGCACAATGTAAAAAAAATATTTAAGATTATATGTAAATTGTGATTCAATATTACACTTCACCTTATTTGGTCTTTTCTTTAGTTTCATCTACATTTGAAATCTTAATTACCATACACCAAAACAAAAGAAAATACCCAAATTCTAACAAGGGTAAAATTGAACCAGCACAAACATGAATCTTTATCGTTTTCCCCATGTCTATGCAATACACTGTACTTGCAAGGCTAGCTCAGAACTACTATGCATGAAAGCATATTACATGTAGTCAGAGTAAATAAAAGTAAACTTATAATCGGCATCGTAAAAATTCTTCCTACATCCTCTGAACTTAAGTTGAATGTGGTACTTCTGTTTCGTGTTCAAGTTTGTCACTCCAAAATTTCTAAAGACGAGTTGCACATTGTATTCCAGACAAAGTGAAAATAAAAGAGCAGCTGAAAAGACACGATTTTGGCATGTTCACAAACTGAAGTGTACAAGTACAATATACTTAAGTACGTAGTCCTCCATATACACCGAACAAAGCATTAAGATGTAAATGTAATATAAAATTTCAGGCTGCAAAGAATATAGCTCTGACAATTATTAAATGTAAAGCTGGCTTTCAATGTAGATGCAAGACAGCTTGTTTAGATAACAATGGATTAAATTACTGAATAACTCAATGTCAGAATAGTAGAAACACCAGATGTTGTACTGTAAAGTATACATTGTTTAGAAAAATAATGACAAGCCACCGTGGAATAAACTGGATGAATAGACAATTATTGAATAAAATAAATTGTCAGGTTTTCAATGCATTTGTTTTCATGATCCTTCCAATCCTAAATGCAGAGAGAAAATTAACGTCTCACAGTTTATGAATTATAAGTCATGTAATACTGTACTTTACAGTATGTGGAACCAACCTTCTGATAATATCCTCCCTCATGTTAAAATTAAATTTTGATAAGATTAGCAGGCATCAACTGTAGGTAGGTACGGTACATCACAAACAACACAAAGGCAAAAAAGTGGCTTTTTGAAGCAAGCACAACCTAATGCAATATACTGAAAATCTCTACACAAATTATTCCTTTTAGCAGGTTGTTATCATCAGACGGCTCTTTCATTTTAATAAATTAACATATGACACAAAAGCTGTCCAGAGATAAAAGGTTCATTATACAGGAGTATAAAAATATATCATTTGAAAAGGTTTGAATGACGTAAAGTGCAAAATTGTGAAACACCTTGAAATGCAAACTGGAAAAAAATTAACATTCCGAGTCACAAATGAAAACAAAAAACTGAAGGAAAATGAGCTTGCTACATACAGCATATAATTAACGTAAGGCAATTTCACAATATTATCAATTATTAGCCAAGAAACATAGAAAGTGAAATATACATGTAACATATGAGGCATTTCCTCAAAAAAGTATTTCACAGTACTTTAAATTGTGATTTTTGTCACATTTTCTTAATGAAAACTCTTGAAACAAATTTGCAGACTATAATTATGTTCATGAATGTTCCTTATAGCTAGTTTAAATAATAATATTTCTTTTTTGGGAGAAAATCATGTGGTTTGAATAGCATTATACATAATTGTTAGTTGTAAACTGTTAGTTGCTTTAACATATGAAATTGAATAAGAGAGAAAAAAAATCAATAAAGGAAAAAAATCAAAGAGATGTCAATTTTTAACCAAGACACAAAAACCTATAACATGCAACACATAAGTATTTATTGCAGGAAGGAAATTCACTAACACACATCATTTCCTCAAAGCAGGAAGCTTTCAGAAGATATCTAATTTTAAGCCTTGTCATTTAATAACGGTTGATACATTTTTTAATCTAAATTTCCTGAGGTTCTGAGCAAACTAGTTATAGGAACCAATAAAGAGTTAAAAAAATTCTGAATGTCTGAAAATGGTATATATATATTATATATTCAATTATTGTACTGACAATGTTAACAATGTGACACAATATTGTACATGAACGATAACTTACTGTCGATAATGCATGACGATGGATATATGTTAAGTTTTTAAAATGGACTACTAACCCAGAAGAACTTGTAACTTTTCTTTTATTTTAATTGTTATAATTTACCAGTTCAAAAATTAATAACAAAATTCAAGGAATACCTTGGTCTCCGGCTGATGTCACTCTGAAATGCAAAAAACAAATAGTGTATTAATTTGATGAAAATTCTTGGCCACAAGAGATACGTATACTAGACAGCCCACTTCACAGGTGACCATGGGGTAGGTCTAAAACTGTGATCAACTCCTTATTTCTCAATACATTTTCAAACAAATACACCGATGTATTACGAGAATTGACTACCTTGTCACCTCTGGAAAATTTGACAAATTTTATTGACTGATAATTATATTCATTTGAAACAAATGCGATCAAGCTAAAACAATTACATACTAAAACAATTTCAAGATAAGACAAATGTGAAAAAGGAAACAGGATACTGGTTAAATTACGGATTTGGAAAGTAGAATATCTCCATTATGTGCACATTTTACAATGTATTAGTTCTTTGTGGGCTGTTTTATTTACATTCCTGCCAGTAAAAGCTCTCTCCCAGGTTTTTTTTGTAAACCTCGGAAAATAAAATATTATTTCTACATGTGGTAAAAGCACACATACTGTATTATAACATCTACATTCATACATGCAAGTAGAATTATAGAGAATGCATAAAAGGAAATATTAAACATTTCGGTTTTATGAAAAAAATTAATAGAATACTTATCATCTCCACACTAGAAAGTGAAAAACTTAAATTCCAACGCAACCTTCAGTTTTTTACAATAAAGTAATAATAATTCATCATCTCTAAAATACATGATTTTACATGCATATGCACGAAAATAAAATACAAAAATATTGTTGAATTATCTGTATCTTCAAGCGTTCAAAAAATGAAAGATAGATTTCCCATTGATAATTTTCATCAGGCCTCGGAAACAAAAATTGCTTTACACAATAAGGAGATCATCTGAAGCCTTGAAGAATGAACTGAAAATCGTTTCTACAGTACAAGATTATGATTTTAACTCCTAGGCGATTGTGTAGAGAACTACAAAATCAACATATGGAATTTTTTTGTTATTAATACAGTTTACTTACACAGCTGCCTGTGAGATTAGGCTCGGAACTACCCAATGAAGGATTTGCTCTCATTCGTAACAGATTAGAAGTCTCATCAAGCCTCCCTGATGGAAAACCAATGCTCTCTCTTCTCCTAGATCTTGCATCTGCATTAAGCTCATCACAGAATCTTGAAAGGTTTAGCTTAAAATTGCGTGGCAAGGAAGCGAAGACTTCTGAATTGAACTCTGCACTGTTATCAAGCTCTGAGTCAGACTATAATTTAAAAAAATTAACAATTCACAGATTATTTCTTTGTCTATGTCACTTACACCAATGACAACTTAGAACTATAATTTAATACTAACTTACGAGTGCAATTTTATTAATTAAAATTGAGTTACTTGTTTATTAAATACATAACTAAAAATGCACAAAACTTTTAATAAAATACATGTACAGGGTGTACATACAATTAACATAACAGTTAGGCATGTGCACCATCAGGTGCTCATGAATAATACAGCCTTTTCATTTTCTGCCTAAAATTCCAATTTTCCTTACTTACGTCAGGAACATACAAATTTTCTCTTCCCTTTGATTTCTTCTTAACAAACTAGATGCTGTAATTTTTGAAAATACGAGGTTAAGAAGGAAGGCTCTTTATGCCACGAATCCATGAAGTATGTCATCATGTAATTAACAATTTTAAAATTTTGACTGGCACAAAAAAAAATTCTGCTGGACATTTCTGGAATCTACACTGGAGTCAAAGTGACTTCCTGTAGGAATTCTGTCGAGTCACAGTTAAATTTTTGGCATATTTGTAACCCCAGTATGTTCTTACTACATTGTATAAATACACTTTCTACTTTATTGATCAAAAGGTATTTATTTTCTCACTCTGTTCACAACATTGTCACAGCTGTAGAATGACTGTCAATAAACGTTTCATTTCTTTTGGTTGTACATGCAAAATGTGAGACAAATTGAAAACATTTACTTATAAAAACGCTAAGCAAAAATCTTTTCTTAAACTAGTTTTTCCCAGCCCTATCCCCCACCCGGGGGCAAGGAACTAAGCTCAGCTAGTTTTCCAACTGACTTTTAATATCATTTTAATTGAATGTATAAATTACTTTGTCATTAAACTTTAGGACTTATGTTTGTCCGAGACTTGAATGCCATAAAAAATGATGAATGATGCTTTCAATTCAGTATGTCAAGAAACAGGCCCATGCATAAAGCTACCATTTTAAGATAACAACCCAAGGTTGACAAATTGGGTGGCCACCCACCTGAAGCAAATTCCATTTGGCTTCAAACAGGAAACATACAGTTTTTTGCATGTGTGTGCATGCTTGCTATTACGTAAGACTTCTGCTGTTATATAAGAATCTTAAGTGTTGGTCAGGAAAAAATACATGAATCATCAAAATTTAATCAAACCAGCAGTAGATAGCAAGTGAAAATGTGCATTTCCCAACTAAATTTCTCAGTAACCATAATGGAAAAAAGTTAGGGAGAAAACCTCATTTACGACGCAAAATATTTCTTTGAGTAGTTATTTTAAAAAGCACTTGATAAGTATAACACTTGAATACTGTGGAGCCAAAAAATGAACAACATGCATTGATCAATATATTTCAACTAAAAAAAATTAAAAAAAATTATTTGCACTGCTGTCCTGCTGCTGTCCTAATGAGTGGTCATAAACATAAAAAAGTATGTTTAAGTCCTGGTTACTTGGAGATTTTTTTCAAAGCGAAATAGCCCAGTTATACACACTTGCAGTTAGTAATAATCAAAATTCCAATAAAATATCCACTCTTAAAAATAAAAAAAAAGATGAATGCAACACGTAATACAATGCGATTCTGTGCAATTGGATCAAAGTTATGAATTGTGATTAATGGACTCTATTCGAAATGGACTGATTCTGAGCAGGACTGAAAGGAATCAATTAAGTTGTCTAGAATGTTAAATATTTGTATGACATCTGTTTTATTTCTACTATTTTTCTGTCTTTCAAACAGAATTTTTTTGGGAGACACTTTCAATGTGGCAGTTAAATCAAAGGAAACAGTGCTCCTTATGGTATTCCCTTGGGAATACTGAAAGACATAAAATTAATGTATTTACCTGTGTACCACATGTACACAACCACTTCAATATCGGGATAAATCTGCATTCTTAGAATGGATGATCTGAGGCTAGGGGTCACCCCCAAAAATAGCTGGCAATATTCTTTACAAAGAATGTGATTATTATTAAACATATGTAGAAAAATAGTACCATGGACTTTCTCATATTATTAAAAATACTGTATTTAAAAATAGAAGGCACAAGAAAATAATAATAACAATATAAATCCTTGTAACAAATCCTGTTGAAACATGACTGCCGCAGACCAGACTTGTTACAGATGTAATTTAAAACTTGCATGACAAACAAGCAAAGTGCAGGTTTTTCAAGAAAATTATTTAAACATTCTAAATCTTTACTTACTGAAGTTAATAGCTTTCCAGGCTTAACATTGGGCAAAAAAATACATTGGATTTTCTAGGTTAATTACCGTTGGTCTGTTTTGATTAAAAAGCACTGGAATACAGTACACTTTAAGACTGATTTGTTAAAAAAAAAATTAAGATTTAAATCTGCAAGATTTCATTGCACTATCGACTGAAAACAAGTCATCGTGAATGGCTGGCGTTGAAAAGTTTTTCTAAAGTAAGAAAAACTAATAGATAAGTTCCTGTGAACGACTCTCTGAGACCACCAAAAGATTAATTTATTTTGTCAACAAAAGGCTGCTCATTATTTGTACAACCTGGATTTTATGATCATGCCAATTGGACATCAGTGCTATTTCAAACCCAATTTAGGAATTCCCTAAGTATCGATCGAAGTAGTTTATCTCTGTAAAAATCACTTTATCTTGATGTAGAAAACGGGGTCTAACTTATTCCCTGCTGTGGCCGATGTAATGAACATGCAGTATATTTGCATAATAAAGAACAGCTCACTTACAACCTTATGCGAATTGTCTAACAATTTACGTACCATTTCGCCGAGAGAATTGAATGAGCTTTGTGTAATCCACCAAACCACTTTCCCATCTTTGATTAACATCGCATAAGATATTTCACATGTACACGCAATAAATTTTCTCGACGATGGTAGAGCAAGTTGTTTATATTCTTAGTGGAGGGACACTCTAGCTGCTGAACTACGATAGGTTCGAGAGAGATAAGTTACAAATTATTATGGCGCGACAAAGTTGTGATCGTAAATAAGCTATGTTCGGAAAAAATGAAAATCCGAAGTATATGGTAGCAATAAATAGATGGACAACAAAGACATATTGTGGACCAAAGTGCACTCCCAACGGAAAACACCCCCACGTTTAATTTGGATCAAAGGAAATAAAGCAGACGAAAATATAACGCGATTGTGGAATCGGGACGATCGACAAATTTTATGCGATTTTCTGAAATTTCGCGCGTTCTTCTAGAGAAATAGATCTGTTCGATTTGCTAAGTGTACATGGCTAGATTAAATATTTTTGATCGAATTGTCAGGAAACACATGAATGTCGTCTCGGAAGATGACACATTTTGGATCATAGCCCAACATCAGCCACAAATATATAAAGCTTATATAGTAAACATTGACAAAAATAAAATCAAACTAAATTAAAAAAAATATATGTGTGTGCAATACAAATATGTTAGCCTAAATGCCGAGTATAGGCAAAAGCAAAGTCCAAACATTTGTCCCATTGCAACGATAAAAAACTCACAGCAAACATTATTCCGTGCATAGATGTGTTTTCCTGGCGTGCCGACAGCCTAGGAAACACGAGAATGTATTCACGAGGAAACAAACAAAAATTGAAAAACCGCGAAAATATTTAAATACACAGTTGGAGCTAATAGCCAGTCTAGAGAGGTAAGTCTAAAACTTCAGAAAACTGCTTGACTTCAGGTAAAATTTAAGTTAACATGAGGATAAATTATCCTTGGAAAGTATTCTATAATTTTAGACGTCTGCTCGGTGAATTTTAGACAGTGGTAGAAAGCCTCACCTCCTCTGCCGAAAATTCCTCCCGCAGTTTCATGATAGACTGCATTAAAAGTTCTCTTTCTTTGTCATCTTTGACGTTGTAATCGTGTTCCAAATCGTCCTCTGTAAGAACCTGAAAATAGCTAAGAGATACATTTTCTGGGAAGAGAGCGCTTAAATGTCCAAGCGACTCTTTTTCCAAAAACACACGAAGAGAGCTCTCTCTGTCTTCGCTGGTTGTACTACCCTCGCTTTCAGTACGACGAATCGCCACAGAACTGTCTAGGACATCAGCCATCTCTCTAAGCTATTTCTCAAGCAACAGCATTCAATCACACATGTTTACAGCCCCTTTGACGCAGCTAAATCGCTAAAAACATGGCCGGGCATGAAACAGAAATTCTCGCCTCCACATGACACGCGCTGATTTCCTCCATCAATTTCAGCTCCGTTCGCCTGTTGTCACACCGAGTACCACCTCTACCAATAACAATTCATGGCGAATTGAATGAACTCTTTCCCGGACAGAAGTAAAATCTCAGACCCGGTAAAGTGAAAGCACTTAATTCTCCGCCTTGTAATACTCCCAGGATTTCACGCTCAGTCCAGTCATCGATAAGAAAATTGGCAGACGTAAAGTATAAATAGACGAATTTCCCAAGGGAGCATCTATCTGCGCTTGCGCATACTTCAAACGCATTCGTCTCTGACCAGTAGGATTCCGTTACGCTTTCAAAATGGCGGACGAAGGGAGCAGAAAACGTGGTTTGGACGCTGCTGAAAACAGCGACGAAGATGAAGAAGATGACATGATTGGTCCTATGCCAGCGCCTCCTCCTAAATCGAAGAAGAAGCGAGGTAAATGTAACATAAAACAGTACTGTAAGAGCTTATTTGAGTGAAATCATTCCTGGCATTCATGGTATAGTTGGTCATGTTTATCATACCTTTTATGTGACTTGTCTTAAAAAAATAGCATAATTCCTGAGGGCATTTAATTAATGGAATTTGTCATAAAAGGTGACAAAATTTGGAATTTAAAAAACGTTTCATAAATTGCAATGACTGTATAACATATAAGCTCTGTACATATACATTTATTCACTGTGTATGCGCTGTTTAGCAGAACTCAGTTGAGCAAGGTCACTCACTTGCAGAAACATTTTTATGGGCATGTATGTGTAGAGCCTTTTTTAATTTATTTTAGACTAATATATATGGAAGATGGAAGGAGGATTTTTTTTCTATCAAAATTTTCTTTGTAATGGCTTTCAAACGAACCCCTGAGTATGGACCGTATGTGTTTATGTAGGTAAAATGGAGTGGCCCTTTAGGCGACACTTAGTTTGTAGCAAAGAGATTTTGCCTTACACACACATAGCTTTTCGTAAAGATTTAGATCTGTAAGAACAGCCTTAACTATTTGAAGGGAAAATGGTGGTGCACTAGAGAATATTTTGAAGTTCCTTTCTGCATCTGCTGATCAAAAATGATGTCCAAAAAATAAATTGAATGTTCATTAGTATATTAATTTGTGCTGTGCAATCCATTGTATTTTTAGTTTTAGAGTTTGAAAAAGTCTATCTTGGAAACATTCCATCAGCCGAGTCCTATGAGAAGAGTTTTATGCACCGAGACTTAATTTCACACATTGTGGTCACTGAGTAAGTTGCCTTGGACACAATTTACATGAAGTTGCCTCTGTTTTAAATACGTAACTTTAAAGAGATTCACGCATTAGTAGTGCTGGAAATATATATTTTTTCACATAGCAGGACATTGAACACTGTTCTTTTGGATCTCTATTTTAGAGACGCATGCATGTATTGCAGATTAAAAACCAGCTTTCAAGCCAGATGGGGATTGGACACATTGTGATAACTCGCAATTGGTTTGATTGCTTACTAGTTGATAGAGAACTGCACTGGTATATGTTGTAGTTAAAAATTAAATTCCTTTGTCTCTTAACTCTTATTAGGGTTAGAAGACAAAGGAAATTGAGAATCAAACTAGTTTAATTTTAATTATTTTTAACTAAATTTAATTTTTAACTACATCATATATTATAGAGCATGGTTTCAAATTCTGTTGAAGCCATAATTTTTTCAGGCATTATTTTCATGATCACAACTGTACAATAATATATACCAGTATATAAATATATATACCAGTATATAATATATACCGGTATATAATTAATACACAATACAATAATGTATTTTGCAGAACAGAATTTCTTATTACAGCAAGTTGTGATGGCCACATTAAGTTTTGGAAGAGAAACGATGACGGAGTTGAATTTGTCAAACACTTCAAAGCACATATGGGTGAGATGATTGCGAATTTCTATGAAAATTGTGTTTTATTACATTCTAAATTGTGACAATTATGACTGTAGAGATCCAGTCCTGATAAAATAAGGGGATTTTTCCCTCTGTTATATTAAACAATAATTATTATTTGCCAAAGGTGAAGTGAACATTTGGTGAATTTTCAACAAGATGAAGTTGAGGTGAATATTCACCAATGGTCATTGAACCTGAGGTTAATAATTGTTTTAGTATAATTTTCAGAGGCGAACATCAAGGACTAAAAAGTAATGTATTAAAGCATAAAAGCACAATGCAATGGTTCATTTGTATAGACATACATAGCCGTAGTTTAAACAATAAGCTTCCATGTTCAACGATTGTGAATCAGTTTACTCCTCGAGTTAAGCAGTAAAACAAACTAGCAAAACACTCTTAAAATACAAATAATATATCAAAATATTTTTTTGTGTATATGGAGAGAAATCTCTGTACTCAAAAATAATGTCTTAAGAATGAGACCATGTTAAGATGTAGTTGATAATTATGTGACTGTGCATACTAAGATAATATTGAAATATTATGTATAAATAGTCATCAAATACATGTACATATAATAAATTTCACAGTTTGTTTGAAAATGATGTGGATATGTGGATAATACAATATTTAACAATTATTCACGAACACTGAGGAGAATAATTGTTTTAGTATGTACCACACGAGCTGAATAACAAGCGGACCAAAGATTGAGTAACTTAACTTGTTTAAGAGTAATTTCGTTATATCAACTAAGTTGAAAATGTAAATTGGCCACCGTAACGAGTTATAAAGCTGACGTTTCGAGCGTTAGCCCTTCGTCAGAGCGTTTAAGAGTAACTTTATTTCATGTGGGAAGCCATTTTGTTTTTCTTTGGCTGCTCGGAGGTGAATAGTACTTGGGTAATCACCTCCGAGCTAGCCAATCAGCGTACACGAAAAGCACTTGTGTGATATATACAAAAATACAATATGTGGATAATAGAATAAAATTACGGTAAAAAATTTAAAAGAGGTTGTATTCACCACGTGCAGGGAATATACATGTAGTATCATAAGCTGAGCTTTTCGACCAATCAGAATGCCCAATTCTTATGTTTACCTCTGGAAATTATGCTACTTGTAATTATATACATGTATAATACTGAACTTAATTATTTTATTCTTTACTTTTAATTTTGGCATTTTGATACATGTAGGTGTCATTCACTGTATTGCTGCAAGTACTGATGGCCAGATCATGTGTTCTACAGCTGACGATAAATCACTCAAAGTATTTGATGTTGTCAATTTTGGTAAGAAATGAACTTTGTTCTGACTTTCTTTAATTGACTCTTTCTTAGTACATTTTTAAGGATCACCACATGTGCTACCCAGTCAGGGGGAGTAGCAATTTGCCTTTAATCCAGGAGGAGTACTCGCAGTATACATGACAGGGTGGAAAATGGCGTGTGCTACCTAGTCAGGGATAGTAGCAATATTCCTTTTTTCAAAGCGGGCATGGTAACGATTCCTACAATCTGATTGGTTCTTAGTTCGGTCTTGATTTTCTTGTCTCTGACCAACGTTTGCGCTAGGTTTTTTTCTGTTTTTTTTTGTTTTTTTTGTTTGAGAGCTTGGAAAAAATAAATAAGTTATTTACCAGCTTAGGGTCGATCCGTACAGTGCAGTATAGTCCAGCAAATAACATATATGTCCCATGAGGGATACTCACAGTATGCATGACATATACTTTGTGAAGGAAATTTTGATGCTAGGTATTATTTTAGATGTAAAATGTCAGACTCATGTTTTTGTTTTGGGTTCACAGTATGAAGCTCCGCAACACTACCTTGCCGTGTATACTCCATTGGGCCTTGATACACTGTCATTTTTATTATTGGTAGTTTGATATTAATCAGTTTATATAATATTATTGTTTTTTTTTTGTAGATATGATAAACATGCTACGGTTAGATTATGTGCCAGGACAGTGTGAATGGATTTTTCCTCCTGGTGCAGCTGTGGCCTCAGTTGCATGGTAAGTACATGTATTTGGACAATTTTTTAAACAATACTCATTCCATTAGTGAATAATTTATATCATTTTGTCGCTTTAATTATATAACTAATAAGGGTAGCCAGGATGAGTGACTTGCAGTAAATGTCACAGTGTCTCTCCCTTCCCAGAAGTAAAGATGTATACTTGCTAATTAGGGCATTATGTAGCCTGACAAAAAGCTGGAGGAGCCTTAACTTGGGCTAAGGGTGGTTAACCTGCAATGGATTAGTGAACCATAGACTGAAGTTTCATCAAATGTCTCGGATTTGGACTTCACACACAAAAATTGTATCAGTTACCATAGGTTACTCGGTTGCATTGTGCACACTTTACCTGATATGCTCAAGACTGTCTGCAGTGTCTTGATTGCAACTGCAGTGTGCCACAGTGAATGTTCACATGCTCAATTAAGCTTGACTGGCTTGTTATTGTTGTCAGGCTTCCTATTGTGCGTACATGCAGTATGCAAAGTAACTCTGATGTAACTTTACATAACTAAATTAGAATTATTTCTCACAAATCTGTTTTCTTTTCCTTCAGCTCAGAGAAAGAAACAGGTGTGATTCATGTTTATGATGGACGAGGGACAAGCACTGCCCTTCACACTCTGAATCTTCATACAAAACCAGTAACATTTATTAAGGTATTCACACATACATGATAATTTGTACAAACTGTCCTGATCCCTGGGTGATATGAACATCAATAGGGCCATCACTGAGAAATAGAATATAGAATTCAACTCCTCCACGCTTTGTAAATAGCCAGCTGGTCAGCCTCCCACCAGTTGGGATTCTTAACAAATTTCTGTTCTATTTGTAATATTTGTTGCTTATTTACAGTGTCCACAATTAGCACAACAGTGCTAAATACTCTCACTGACACTTAAATAAAGTACCTTTTTTTACCTTGACTTGGGACATTTTGTTGTGTTTTTGGACAAAACACTGTTTTGCACTGTATATGTAAATTGTATGTTGGGGGTTGTCTGCAATAGAATTTACATACATGTATGCTGCGTCTTTATTTTATGCTGTGGAAACCAGGATGGGTCTGGTGGAGGTAGTTAAGATCACTTTGGCCACAGTTTGGCCACCCAAACTCAACTGCTAGCTCAGCCAAAGTATATACATGTAAGGTCTTTTGCTGTAGCCATCCAGGCAAGCTTATTTGTGTGTTTTGCTTAACAGTACAATGCCGCGTATGATGTAGCTGTGTCAGCAGATGAAGCGGGCATGGTGGAATATTGGTCTGGAATTAAACATGATCTCCAGTTTCCCAAGAATGTCGATTTTGAGTTCAAGACAGATACAGACCTCTTTGAATTTATTATGGTAATTATAGTTCTGTAATTTATTAATCAAATAGTAATTATTGAATTTATTATCATGGTAATTAATAGTATTAATTATGCTAATTATAGTACTGTTGTATTTTTATGGTGCTTGTTAATAGTAATTTATTGTCTGTCATGGTAATTGTTATGATAATTTTTATTTAGCCCATCTTTTATCTTTCTGCTGGCTTCTGTCCACCTTCATCAGAGCAACTTCTGGTCAATTTTATTAATGTTTATTTTGTCTAATTGCTTTTAGTGTAAGACCATTCCTGTTTCGCTGACATTTTCACCAGATGGTAAACTGTTCGCTACCTTGGCAATGGACAGGAAGGTATATCAAGGGACAAATTTATTGTCAAATTTGTCAAACTTGTACATGTAGATACAAGTAACTTAGTTTGTTATGTAATCCTCAGGTCAGAGTGTTTAGATTTTTGACTGGGAAGAAAACAAGAGTGTTTGATGAGTCCCTAAAGGTCTTCACAGAGATGCAGCAGGTAACTTGAAAAGCAGAGAACATTTATCAAATATGACAATATAACAAAGAGTTGGGAGGAGCTCAATCCCATTTAATTTGTTCTTAAGGTGATTTGCAGTTCATAGTGCACACTCTCAAGAGTTTGTTTAGTACTTTGTTTTGTTTTGTCACAAAATTTATACATTTTGCAACCACTAACATGAAGTAAATTCAAAGGTTTATGTTTAAGTGCCACTATGATCAAATTCTCGATGTTTTTTTTTACATTTTCGTACACGAGGTCTTTCCTAAAGATCTTTCCAAATTTCAGTCTATTATGAATATTATCTGTAACGCCCTAACCAAACCCTTAAATTAGTACTGCAACTCTCATAAAGGATTAAAAAAAAAACTGTAGCTCTTATATTTTTGAGAAAATGATATCATTTACTCAAATTCTCAACCAAGGCCTAGAACCAGAAAAATTAATGGAGCATGTAAATTCTTGGAAATGAAGGTTCAAAAAAATGTGAGTTCTAATGATCATAATAGATTAAAATTTGGCAAGATCTTTAGGAAAGACTTATTAAAGAATAAGAAAATGTTAAAAAAATGATACTGGTCATGATTCTTGAATCTGGTTCTCCCAGCCATTGGGATTTCAATGAATGTTATTTATTTGGTTTTCTTTGTTTTTATATCTACCAGCAAAAACAGCAGTTGCCTGATATGGAATTTGGAAGAAGAATGGCAACAGAAAGAGATTTAGAAAAGACAGATACCTTGAGGTTCTCCAATGTAGGTAATGAGCTTGAATAATAATAATTATGCACACTGGTCAATTTATGTTATGTTGTTAGTAAATTGTTAGTAGAAACCTGTACATTGATAGATAGAGCGATTTCCTCTGATTATTTATGCCTCCAGAAAAGTTGGTGTTAGAGCAAAAAAACAAGCTGATTACATTAATCCATCGGTGTTTAAATTAAATTAGAAAGACTTTGAATTAAGCTGCTGAATGTTCTTTTAAAGATTTTTTTGGAACATAGTACATGTGTGACTGTACAGTGTAGTCGTATAATCCTCTCCTTTTAGTGTTTGTTAAAGTTCCCTAGTAGATACTAACCAAGAATGCATGATTTTTGATCTAGTCTTTGATGAAAGTGGATTTTTCTTGTTGTATGCCACAATGCTGGGTATCAAAGGTATGTGAATTAACACTGACGTCTGTCAGAAACAATGCTGTCATTAATTAAGAGATAGAAAACATGTACCCTGTTTCTTTTGAGTTATAGAAACACAAATGAAAGTTTGAGAGAATGAGAAATGCAGTGGGAACACGAGTCGCAGGCGAATGTTTCCACACCTTTTTCGAGTTCTCCCAAACTTTCACAAGTGTTTCTATAATTCGATAAAAACACAGAGAACATGTTTTCTATTTCTTTTAGAAAACACCGCGACCAAAAAAAGAAAACCAACTTCAGTTGTTAACTTTGATTATCAAAATATAAATTCAGTATATACAATCAGTATGTATATTTTCCAAGGACTATTTTCTAAATGAAATTGAACTTTGAATGCAATCCAAGCGATGAGTTTTATTAGGCTTGATATGCTGTAGTCTGTATCGCAAACATACTTACATGTAAGTGGAAAAAATTCTTAATTCCTTTCCTCCTTATTTAACTAATGTATTAGTAGCAATTAAAAAGACAGTAATATGATATTCTCAAATACAACCTGACAGCCCTAGTTGTGATTCATAACAAACAGATATCAGCGTTTTTTTTTTTCCATCCATAGTTTTAAACCTTCATACAAACAGATGTGTAAGAACCATCGGCAAGGTGAGAATAACGATATTTTTAAATATTATGAAATCCAGTTCTTCCTAGTTACAAATGGCACTGAGGTCTTCATTTATGCACAACAATATGTCTGTATGTTGGGTTTTTAGTGCACTGACACAATTACAATTTAACACTCTTTCTTTCTTTCTAGATGGAGAATGTGCGATTTGTTCAACTCGCCCTGCACCAAGGCAAGATCAAGAAATCCAAAGCAGCTGTCACAATGGTAAATATTGTCATTCACTTAACTCTCCTTCTCAGCTCTGTGCTTGTGGTTGTGATCTTACAGTACTTGCTGGGTGTGATCTTACAGTACTTGCTGGTTATGATCTGAACAGTTTGCCCTCCCGCTGCATATCTGCTACAACAGGCAAATAGCACTTCAATCATCTCCAGCACACCCCCTCTAACACTCTCACTGAACCGCTTCGCCAGTCTGACAATACTCGATCATGCTCCCTTCCATCGACGATCTTAAGCTCCGCAATTGCCACAAAGTCACAGAGTGTACTTCTGGGACACCCGGAAAGGTGGAACGAGTTGGCCATGCTACAGGAGTTCTCTTGTAATACTGCCAGTACCTCCTTGTACTGCTGGTGGATGGTCGCCAGGCTGTCGGTACTGACACAATTCTGCTCTCTGGTGGGCTCATCTTCTGCGTTCTGGTTTGTTTGTTGTCGTCGGAGATGCTGCACCTCTTCTTTAAGTTTGACGATCGTGGTCTTGGCTTCCTGTAAGGACTTCTCAAGGTCGGCAACAACTCCATTTTTTGTCTGGACGAGGTCCACCAGCTCCTCGGCATCATGGTTAATCACCTTGTTTTCCTTCTCTTTTTCTTTGAATTCTTTTGCGAGGGCTTCATTCTGCTCTTGGAGCGTCTGAAAGGCCTTGCCAACCTTTTCATGCCACCTAACCAGATTAACGTACAGCTTGTCAAGCTCCTGGTAGCTTGGTCGGTCGTCGCTTTCCTCAGCCTCCCTGTGTTTTTCCGATTTGGTGCGTTGGACTGCGGCGCTGGCACTCTACGTTTGCGGTTTCGCTGCAAATGTGACTCACAAGATAGATGTTTTGTCCCTGATAAAAATAATTGCGCGCGTATTTCCAAAAGAAACTTCCAGTAATGCTAGATCAAAATCTCCTAGATTAGTTCAAAATGTAGGTATAAAGACTAGATTGGATGATGCACTGCGGGTGTTGAAAGTGTCATTCTTGAATATTTAATGAGAGGCAAATACAGCTCTTACAGAGTTTAGCCAAGATCTTTTGATGTGCACACTAAACCTGATATGCTCAAGACGTTTTTCAGTGTCTTGATTGCAACTGCAGTGTGCTATACCAAATGTTTTTGCACATTGTCCAGTCATGTCAGTAGATAACTGGATCAAACGTTGCAGGTAACTGACAGCTTTTTTTGTAGATCAACAATTCAGTTGACTCCTGTATAATTCTTGTACAATTCAAGTGAATCTTCTAAAATAATGATGATAGACTTCCACTCAGCAAAATCAGTACATGTTTAAGTAGACAGGTTTTGGTTGTAAAAACAAACATCATCCGCGGGTTACAAACTTGCATTAAGCACAGCGCTGTTTAGTTGGGGACAGCAACTTGAACAGGACGTAAGTTGTAGATTATTTAGCTGTTTTGTTTAATTGATAGTTTATTTTGAAATTAGACTAGGTGTTCCCAATAATATTTAGGGTTGAAACTCGTACACATATTTTTTCCATAGACACATACTAAAACATTTTGAGTGAAGTTATAATTATAAATAATAACTAATTTTCACTGTGATAATTGATTGAGCTCACAGTATCTGGCTGTGTTGTTGCTAAGCAACGCAATGTGATTTAGTGACGACATGCTGAAGGTACACTTTGTGCTGTCCTCATTGGACAAAAAAGAATTAGGAAACTCCCCATTCAAGCAATTTTTTCTGGTACTTTTTTGAAGAGGTGTTGGAAACATGCAGCAGGTTTTTGCACTGATCTTTTCTGAAGCTCAACAATAAACAGTACCATTCACATGTTTTATCTTTATTTTCAGGAAATGGAAGCATCAGAGAACCCTTCCCTTCAGACTGGAGGACCCGATCCTATGCTGTTCTGTACAGCTTCCAAGAAGAACAGGTTTTACATATTTTCCACGAGGCAGCCTGATCTCAGGTAAGTTTTGTATGGGCTCTATGTAGGGAGGGGTTAGTAAGGAGTCATTAACGGGCCTTTTAACATGTATCCATTTCCCTCATGGGTTGTCTTTTATAGAATTTCTTCCTTCTACCTGGCATGTAGTTTTTCGGTCATTTTATACTTAATCTGTTCTGTATTCAACAACTTCTCAGCCAAAAACTGTTTAAAGGGTAGTTTTCTTTTGGTAGCACCTATTGTCACAGTCATTCCTATTGTTGGCGAGCCTCCCACGCCGACGTTCTTAGGGGTTAGTCACGCGTTTACAATTAATGCAATGACAAACGCATTTAGTTTGATTGTGATCAATCAGTTTTAGCTATAGAGCACTTTTTCCGTGTTTAAATAGCCTCATCTAAACACAAGGAGGCCTGGGAGAATTCGAGACAGCACCTTTTGTTATAGTCATTCCTATTGTTGGCGAGCATCCCACGCAGACGTTCTTAGGCCTTAGTCACGCGTTTACAATTGTAGGCGTTGTTTAAAATTACTTGTTATTTAACGAGGTTGTGTGGACCTTACAACCTTAACTGACTGAGGTTTCTGTTTTTCAAGTTAAACCAAGCATTTTTGCTGAGACATATGACATCCATTCACAGCAGATAAACAAAGTAACGTTTAGCGCGTCCATGTACTTAAATAAAAGAATCGGCCATACATCACTTGGTTTTATTACAAATATCATATTTATTTTACTAAGAAATGATTACAGATCACACAAAACCTTTCCAGGAAATATACATTCTAACTAAGTAACCTTATTCAGCGACTATAATTAGAGGGTGAAAAAGCCTAATTATGGAGCAGATTTATGATACAAAGTTGTAAGAAACGAATTCTCTATTCTACAATTCTCCATAACTCACCCTGTTGTCCCCAAAATTTTGCAAAAACTATTGTTGTGAAATACTTTTCGGAATATGCAGACCTCCCAAGAGCATTTCACAACAATAGTTTATGCAAAAAACAGGGAGGAAATCTGGATAGGCTCTAAGACTCAAGCTAGAAATTGTTAGAAGCCCTTAATACGAGACTTAACGAAGCTTGAAGGCGCGCGGCCTTTGTCATTTTCTGTGATTTCCTGTATTGAAATCATGCGATGACTTCGTGACTTGAAGCACTTGCCCATATCCTATTACCATTACGGGATTTTACTGAGCATTTGGAAACTGAAAGTGCTTTGAAAGAACACTTCAAACAAATAAGAACAAGTGTAATACAATCGATTTCTTTAACAAATGTTACAAGGTTTATCTCCCGCTACTCTACTTTTTATTTATCTTTGGCATTCTTGAATTTAAGTTCCTTGTTATTTTCTAACTAGGAAATTACCAGGAGATAGAGTAGCTGAATGCTACCCATACGCATTACGTCTAAGCAAAAAGTGATGCCATAATGCCAGTGAAATGAAAGCGGAAAAGCATTTAAAAGTTTGCTTTTCCAGCGCTCAATTAAGCGAAATTTCAAGCATAGAATCGTGAGATTTGGCTGAGCACTAACCTAGCTCCAAATAATCAAACGCGATAGTATGCGTTTGAAGTAAACAGCATCCATCAAGGCTGACTAGAATTCTCTTGATCTCTATTCACATCCATTTCCTCGAGTAGTTCGAGTAGTTCTTCAACCAAGCTCCCTGCTTGTTGCTTTTCGGGGCAAAACATTTCTCGAAGTTCTTTTTCGGGGACTGGTGCCATCTCCTCGGAGGCCACGTTGATTTCTTCAATCGCCTCTCTCCTATACTCCGGTTCTCCTGTGAAACAGTGAAATTTTCCTTCCGAGAGAAACACTTCATCGAAAGTAGATTTGCCAAGCTCTAGTAAGTTTATCAATCGTGCGACTGCACTTCCGATCGGGAGAATGTCTAACTTCTCCTTTCTTTCGCTTGGGTTTTCCAATTTCACTAGACGTCGGGCGATCTCAAACAGCAAAAGCATGTACGCTTCCATGGTGGCTTCGGGAATGCCTTCATTCTGTGTGTTGTCCTTTAAGAGTTTCTTAATATCCTGTGCGAAGGATTTTGTGCCGGTCTCTTCTTTTAAAGCTTTAGTCAGCTCTGGATATTTTCTTCCACTGAAAATCTGGTGCGGTTTGAGAATCGCCACAAAGCCATTGCCCGGTTGGTGCGGATAAGGCTTTGGGTTGAGTCTGTAGAGTTGTTTGTCCTCTAAGCTGTTGCGAATCAGAAAGTAGAAGATATTACTATTCTTGAATTTATCTCTGTCGTTCACAATTATAGTGAGCAGTGCGACAACTTCTTGACCATTAAACCCTGTTATATCATAGAGTATTCCTCTCCAGGACTTCATAAAGGATGGCCAGTCTTTCTTTAGTAAGGGAAGTTGTTTCTCAAAGAATGTTTTATGGGCTCTAACTTGACAATCGAACACGTTGCTGTAGCCACCTTCAGCCATGTTACACTTTTTCCCTTTCACATCCTCGTGTCCCTCGCTTTCTTATTCGTAGTTTGATTGACGTCACACAAGCCGGGGGGTAACAGCTGCCTCTGAAGGTTCGAGAAAAATTATTGCCGAAGGTGAAAGAAACTAGAATGATACATTACTGGTAAACTGCCGGGTGAATATTTTAATATAACTTTGCCTTTCAACCTCATGGCTTGACAATTCGAAATAAACTCTCTGTACTTGTTTCTGAACAGAAATCTAAATTTCGTCTTTACCCTTGAGTGACCACCAGTCTACACAAGATTGTGGCCGCTGGAGTCTATGTTTAAAAACTAGGTGAAAAGTAGTTGTTATTAACTTTCAGTGTTGCAGTTATCTTTCCTTTTGATTTCCAGCGTTTAATGCACCCTCATAAAATGAACGGTAAGTAATTTCCCGTCCCAGTTTAATAGATCATTTCTGAGTTGCCTTTTGTCTCTTTGTCAAAATGAACCTTCGTGCCAAACCATTTACATGCCGTGAAATTGTGTTTCGCCCACATAATCGTTGTCATGGAAATCAAACTCATTTTCATATCAAAGGTTTTACATTAGAACTCGTTTTGAAACAGAGGCACGCGGTACAAAATCTACTTAGCAGCTGATTATTGCCCCCGCAGGGTTTTGGCCCAGAGGCCAAAACCCGAGGAGGCATCATTGTAGTCCGCGCGTAAATAGAAGAAGTACTTACAGTATGAATATACAGTCGTATTACCGGACGAAATC
>Ga0126337_10000430_pt1 | contig 21077 bp, 14 predicted proteins | sample DipCmetagenome_FD_92527 | JGI IMG/M metagenome (GOLD analysis project Ga0126337, IMG submission 92527) | Coral microbial communities from La Bocana,Puerto Morelos, Mexico - Diploria C A metagenome | ecosystem: Host-associated > Invertebrates > Cnidaria > Coral | place: La Bocana,Puerto Morelos...
CTTATTAGCTTTCTGTGACGCTGCAAAAATACACAAACCCAAAACTACAAAATCAAACAGGAAATGTGTAGTAGAAAATTTGTTGTTAACGGTTTACTAAACACAAGCTAAGTAAATGTTTGCCATAAACTGTTTACGCGCAAGTCTGTTGACTGTTTTGAATGTTGTATATGCCATTGTTCGGCTTAGTTCAGGCAAGACCATGGTTTCGATCGTCCATGTGGAGTCTTCTCATTGCGAACTGCAGGAGTCGTTCAGGCCCTTCAACATTTTTTAGAACTCTCGTCTAGGACTTTTGCTCCAGCTGATTTTGCATCATTTTACCACCTGAGCTTAACTTCTAATGTGTTTTTTTCCGGTTTCTGAGACGAAAACGATCTTTCTGAAATTTTTGAAGACTGAAGGTTTGGTTATAACTGTATCCGTTTTGAAAATACACAAAATCTCTTCCAAAGTCAATTGCATAACAAGTAGGAAAATAATGAAAATGTCTTAACAGTGTTCTATGACGGTTAATGCCAAAAAATTTACCTGGCAAAATCATCAATTCAAACTTACTCTCCATGTTTTGTATATGTATTTATTTTTCACAAGTCGTAACGTAACGTACAGCGAGCGATCCAGAACAGAACGTGCGACCTTGTTAAGACTGCAGCAGTAAGATAATCACGGTAAATAGGTGAAAAATGGCGAAGCGTAACTTTCCAAGACCACGGATAATTAAAACAGTTTTTTAGAAAACTGATGTGGGTTGAAGCTGTATAGTAAAAGACAAGATTACAAAATACAAAATTGCTAGAATATAAGCACTGATAAGCGAAGATGATGGAAACGTAAATTATCTTACACTAAACTGAAAACGACGATACTTAGTATTGTTACGACACTTCAGGGTGTCCGCTGACGAGACGACTAAAAAAGTTTACTGCCTTCAGGCGAACTGCGACTAGCGCGACTGAAGGAAAAAAGAAAGAAAAGCTAGGAAAATATATGCTGATAAAACTGAAAATTAATGCGTGCAGAGAACGAAACTGATAGTAGGTGAGACCGACGATAACAATAACGAATGAAAGTATGTGAAATAGAAAACAAACGAAGCACTAACCGGTGACAAAAAACACTAACAAGGCGAAACTGAATACTAAAGTGGAGACATTCATGCACATTTTCACGCTAGGATCTTACATATACATCTAAGAGAAAGTCTTTTATAATTAAAGACCTGTCCAAACGGGAAATGTTTGGCGACCAAACATAATCAAACATTGTTTGGTGAGAAAACACGCTGATGTTGAAGCGAATGGCCAAACGATTAAAACATGCTTAATCAAACACCATATCAAACTCCACACGCAAAGAACTATGGGCCACAAATTACCTTTACAATCGTGCTCAAGAACTCGTTTAAGTTCAGTTCTGTTTCGATCTGTCGAGCACCCTCCATTATTCCACAGAATAGATTACATATACAAAATGGATATTCCAATGGGTAGTGTTAAAGTTGTTTTAGATCCTTTTTGGGTGAAATCAAATTTATAAGCGCATCTACAAACAATTTTCCATGTCAATTATGGACTTACAAAGAAGTGGAACACAAGAAATTCTCCCGGGGGTGACTTTTTGTAGGAAAAGAGTGGGGATGTTCGTCGAGAAATTTGAATTAAACCCGGCCCTTAAATTAAGGAGTTCAAGCTTTAATTGAGCCCTAAAATGCACTACCTCCAGTCGCTGTTCAGAAAAGGAGCTCGCTAGTAGAACGGACTCGAATGAGCCTAATTTCAGAGAGAAGAGCGGGTTATCAGTATTATTTTTCGAGTACATCCTAAAAGGTACTTTGACAGCTGAACAAAAGTGGCGTTTCGTCATGAATGCCAAACGTGAGACCGGAACCTTTGATTTATACCCCTAAGCGAAACGAATGAGTATCATCCACAGTGGGAATCTGAACCTGAGCCTTTGTCCACACTCTAAATAATTCATTATCGTATAACCATCGATACCACAATCTCCCTGATATTAGCGTTGCATTGATTATTTTTAATACTGACATTTTCAGTTGATATTACATTTAGAATCACAGTGGTAAAGGCGTTAATCTATTACATATCGGTTTGCAAAGATCTTTTATTTTTATCAGTTTTAAAAAGTTTGTTTTTATTAGCTAGCCGAAGTATGTTCAGTACGTTCTAACCATGCGCGTCAAAAAAGACTTCTGACGTTGTTGTTATTTGTTTCCTTTTTTCCCTTCAGTTACTTATTCTTTAAGTTTAAGTCTGCATCTGCAATGAACTTTCCCATACCGTCGGGGTCAATCACTGCACTTTCACTGTATTGATATTTTTTTCTCTTGGCATTTAGTTCAGTTGCTCCGCTTTTGCTCACGAAGTCTTTTTGTTGTTTTAGAGTCAAGCAGTGTCGATTTCAGTAGCCTTAGAAGTGCAGAGAGTATTGGACCTAACTGAGAACCCGTAAACACAGAGCAGAGTGCTGTACAGCGTAGGCAAGTTAACGGAGAAAGAATCCAGCAAAATACTTAAATGGCTGAATTCAAATCTACAAAAGATGACTACCTGGTACCTCAGTATTTCTCAATAGTCAGTCAAGAAAACAAGTTAGTTCTTGATATTTCTACTGGTAAGAAAGGTGGAGATCTCGTCCTGAGTGAAGCGGTACGTGGAAAGTCCAGTCAGCTGTGGAGACTGGATGAAGATCGTAGACTAGTCAGCAAACTTGGCTTAGTAGCTGATATCAAAGGCAAGAACAAGAAAGCAGGAACTGTGTGCCACGCCTGGAACGCGCACGATGGCCTAAATCAAAAATGGCGCTTTGAAGACGATGCGATAAAGAGCGACTTGAATAACCTTGTTATTGATGCCCGGGCCCGGCCGGTTTCCATGCATGAAGTAAACGGCAGCCTAAGTCAGAAGTGGTCTTTCATTCCCGAAAACCCGCGGCCGGATGGTCGGCCCATTGTACGTCCAGTTAAGTATTTCTTTATAGTCAGCCAGAAAAATGGATTCGTTCTTGATATTCACACAGGTGCGAAAAACGGCGAACTGACCCTGACTAAAGGGTCTAGAAAACCCAGTCAGCTGTGGAGATGGGATGAAGATGTCAGGCTAGTCAGTAAACTGGGCTTGGTAGCTGATATCAAAGGCAAGAAAAAGAAAGAAGGAACTGTATGCCACGCCTGGGATGCACATGATGGCCTTAATCAAAAGTGGCGGGTTGAAGAAGGAGCGATCAAGAGCAACTTGAATGACCTCGTCATCGATGCTACAAAGCTGCCAGTCACTATGCAAGGCGCTAAAGAAGACACGTCATCTCAGAAGTGGTACTTTATTCCAGAAAGCGCATGGGACGACTTTAAGCTCGTACAAGCTAATCCCAACCCTCTCAACATGGCGCAGTTTTGGAAAAATTTGGCTGACAACTATCTTGACGTCATCATAGGTTACAGCATTGATGATTATGAAGACAAACTGCACAAGGCTCTTAAAATAATTGATGAGTGTTCCCGCCAGCTGGACAAGGTGGCAAAAGATGCCGGTAAAGCGGAAGCAGCTGGAGGAGGATTAGGGATCGGTGGTGGTGCGATGGCTATAGGTGGTCTTTTGCTTGCTCCATTTACGTTTGGTACTAGTTTGGCCCTCACAGCCGTGGGTGCTGTCACTGGTGTGGCAGGAGGAATCACATCATTAACAGGTAGTCTGGTAAACCAATCCTGGGAAAAGGGTGAGGCAAAAATCTTTAAGAAAGCTACAGTTCCTCTCTTTGGTGCTACCTTCATCCTGCAAGAATTTCTCAGTGAGTATATCAAGATCCTAAGAAAAGCGACTGAATTTTTGAAAACACCCGAGGGACAAGCAGTAGCAAACGATGCATACACTACTTTAGAGATGATTAAGGCTTCTGGAAAAATTGCTGGCAAAGCCTTTGCACTTGGCAATAATGTGTACAAGACAGTACAAAACGTGAAACAGGCCAAGCAAATAAAAGCGCTCGTCGACTTTATTCAGGCAGATTATTATGCACTAAACGGAGCCAGGATTGGCCTTGCCACAAACGCCGCAGCACCAGGACTGAAGTGCACAGTTCCACTTCTGGGGAAAGTCGGCGTGGCTGCTGGAACAACAGGTGCGAAAGTTTTATCCAGTTCGCTGGCGGTTTTTGGAATAGCCTTTGGCATCTGGGACGTCGTTGGAGGCGCAAAGAAGATAAAAAATGGCAGCGAATTAGCCAAGGAGTTCCGCAAATCCTCCAAAGATTTAAAATCGGAGTCTGCCAAACTGATCAAAATTTATAAAGACCTCCAGTAAGGTCAAACTGAGAGAGACGTTCACGAGAGCTCGGTGATGACCCAAACAGACGTCTCTCCATAAAGAGTGACTTGTGTGGAATGCAATGAGTGTTATGAGTGACTTTCTAACGAAAATCATTGAGTTCTCGGCAGCTCAATCTTTTCATTCTAATTGTTTTTGACAACCATACCCATGGAGGCTAGTCTTCCTAATAATTAGAAACGGATTCTTACAGTAGTGACTATATATTTACGAGTGACGTTAATACATTCCCTTAAGAGGCGTCTAACGTTCGAAATCAGGTAATTCAGTACCAGGAATGTCAGTCAGATTCAATTTGTACGTGGAAGTGTCCGCTGACCACATAGTTCGATGTTACTGGTATTAATTTATCGGCTCGTATAGGACGTCTCTCCCACGCGGGGTGCTTAATAAATTGTAAGGTTATCACAGTAAATATATTTCGGCTAAAAAGGAAACTTTGAACCCCCGAGACCGTCATATTTTAAGGTAGCTCGGTTTTATGCCGCGGTTCAAGGCACGGTCATACCACGCACGGTATATAAGAACTTACTTACTAACTTGCTTTTTGAAAAACCAGCAGCAAGAGAATGAAAGAATCAATTATAGATATTCTTTGGCGTGACCTTTAGTACAGGTTTTGAGCTATGGTGAAAAAAAGGTGTGAATTAGGTGGCTGTTTATTTCGACATGAAATCGTTTACGTGTTCTAAAATCTTATCAGAAAAACCAACAGAAAAATTACTATCCGGATTAGTTAACTAATTTTTAAACGAAAGCGAAAGTGTAGTAGTTTGAAACGCGGTACAGCACGCCATAAGATCAGCTTAGATGTTTTTCTTGCCGTTAAGTTCCAAAAATAACGGCGCTTCTTTGATGAAGTGGCGATCAAATATTTCAAGGTTGTTCGTGAATCCTGACCGTAACGAGACTTGAAACGCTGCGACAACAGTAAGTTTGACTTGTTGTAAGATAACAGCAAGAATGCCATGTAGAGCAAACTGTACTAAATTGATCTGATGTTTGATTTCGGTGACTTAAAGTTGCTAAAAATTGAGTGTGTGAACAGTAAAGTTGGCTGTTGGACCCAAGTTCTGTGTACATTTGTATTTCTCTCAAAACAAATACGAGCTTAAGATCCTGCATTGTACGTGTGTTGTACTTGCGAAATCGGAAAAGTATTACACCGTTTTGCCATGAATCATTCATTACCAAAATTGACTGTTTCAAGGAGACCATGAGAGAGGGGTGGAGGGAAGGAGGAAATTCTGGGTCTCCTTTGGCGGGCTTCGTGCATGCTGCCTGCTCTCAGAACCACTACATTCAATGAAGCTGATTTTCGGAGGCCACTGCTCCATCAGTTGTGACTCATTTACATCATGCATTAATATTCCTTTTAATGCCGGCACAGCATCTTAAACAGCCTCTAACTTATTCCAGCTAAAAAGAAACAAGCTAGTTCTATGACCCTCAACGTCATCTTACAAGTTACGCAGTCAGTTAATGGAAACTTTCATTTACGTTTTCAAGTTCTCCTTTAATAGCTTTTATTAAAGAAGTATCTCAGGGTGTGAATAGCATGTCCCCACCATTCCAAAAAGCCCGAAGCTGAAATCACTTAGCTACTTATGATTGTTTTCCCAATTCTGCCGACCTAGGACGTACACTATTCTGGCGTATATATTGGGAGCATTTATCGCCGGCATCACAATCTCCCCAAACCTCTTACCCAGGTTCTCTCGTCTCCCCGCCCTCCCGGAGCGGAGAGGGAGGTGCGGGAAGATGAGAGACTCTAGCTAGGAACTAGGTTGAACCTGTCCCAGCTATGGATCACGACCATGCCTATGAAGTTGACCTGGTTCTACTTCGCAAGCACGCCAGCGAAATTATCAGTTTATTGGCGCCGAGCCATGGTTCGTGTTTTGGCCAGATGCAGTACCCAAGGCGAGACTAAAGAGCCTGATATGCTGCTGAAACGCTCAAAAAAAGCCATACCAGGTTCAGTGACTTGATATCGCAGGATATCAGGACAATAGGCACGGCTTCTGATTGGCTAGTTTCGTACTTTGACAATTATTGGATTCGGTTTTTGTGATATCCAGAATAATCAAAGTCTCAGTAAGGGTTACCGACCTCAGCCTTTGGCTTCGGCTGATAAACTCTACCTCGACCTTGATTATTCTGGATATCAGAAAACCTCATCCAATAATTGTTTTAAATGTGTCGTTATTTCGCTTATTTCACAGGTCGCTCACCCTGGTAGTACCCAGTCTTCGGTTCACACAGTCAACCCATCGGTGAAACAAAAAATTAATTCAGTTGCCACGGTAAAGTGCAAAACATCTTTACACCATGAGAATCATTTAACGGACAGGTGGATGTACAAAATAAGCGATGGATCTTACCAGTTACCGGCTGTTTAGCCTCGTTGTTAGGTCATATGTAAGCCAGTCAAAGAGCATCTGAAATGGCGGGCAAAGTTTGTATACAGTCAAATATTCTTTGAGGCCTCCTTCATCTTTTCATTCTTAAAACTGGTTTCCTGGATATGAAGAAAGTGGATACTCACGAAGATATCGGCTGCTTTGAAAGAAATTTTTCGAACGGTTTATTTGTGTTATAAAGCTCCTATAAACTTCTTACCCTCGCTACGTTACGTTCACCTCCAAAATGACCTCGGCGAGTTCTAGCGTTACAACACGGCGACGAACGTCTAGTTCTTCCGACGTAATGGCTTCGATGACGGCTTCCAGAGCTGCCGCAACATATTTTGACAAAATAGAACGGTTCGAGCTTCAAGAAACGCTGGCATACACTTCGAGTGACTGGCTGCTTTCTACCGAAGACACGAGGATTTCTGTCGAACCTCCGCAAGGCCTGATTTCCGGAATTCAAATTCCGAGCAATTTCAACAACTGTTTACTTCTGATACCCGAGGAGGAGGGCATCGAGCCGTTGGAATTACGAGAAATGCATCAGATTGTGCGTGAATTGGTGATTGGAATTTACATTTTGAATCAAACGCCATCGATAGCTTTGGAAGCAAATTATGATTGTAGTACATCTTGTCAGATTCCGCCTGCTTACTACGACACGCGAATCGGTCAGATACTTTCCGATGTTGATTACATGATGAAGAGCTTATGGCACGGAGCTTACTTTCCAAAGGACAAAAGAACTAAGTTTGCTGAGCGCTGGAGGCAGGCAGTGAATTTGAACACCACCACTGGAGAGCCAGAAACTCGAAGGAGCTTACAACTTGTTTGGACCGAGGCAGGTATTCTTGACTTGGCTAAAGATCCCGAGCTGACTCAAGCGTATGATGCAATCCCGGATGAAAACAAAGACGACCCTCTCGCTACAGAAGAGAAGAGACATTTCATGAAGCATGTTGACGAACTAGCACTGAAGCTTACTTTGTTCCAAAAAACCGTCAATCAACATCAAAATATGTTTTTGACAGATGCCAGTTATCACATCACTAGTGTAGTGAGGTCAGATAAAATTGATCTTCAAAGTTATGAAAAGCTGCAGAGAAGGCTTGGAGCACATCAGGAGTTTATCAGAAACACCCTGCTATTGAAGCCAGAGGTAAAGAGACAGTTGTGCCTCCTGAAATTCATTAGCTTCATGGTGCCATTCCTGATTGCAATCAAGAAACGCTGTAAGGTACCTGATATCAACAAGCTGCTCCCGCCATTCACTTTTGAAGAGTGTAAAACTGAACGTGAGTTTCCGCCACTGATTCTAAGACCAGAATTCAAGTGTAAGAACTTTGATCACTCAGAGAAATACTTTCACTTGCATGGTGGAATTTCAATCAATCGTGAAACTCCAATTGCAGAGAAAATTGCCCTGGCAGTTGTTGCAGAGCGTGAAAATCTGGAATACATAGCCTCAGATGCGTACAACAAAATCATGAGCTCAGACACAGTTATGTTGGAAAGTTATCCAATGGCTGCAGTTGAAATTGATGGTAAAAGTTATTTTGTTCTCAACATTCATTTGGAGACCTTCTATCCTGTTTCACCGAAACACCCACTGTGGATACATGCGCATTATGATGAGATTATAAAACTTAAACCAAAGCGGCTACCAGTTCATGAGCTACAGATTCATGAACAGTTCAAGAAGAGGTATGGCTATCAAAGAACCGTGAAACTCAAACAGATCCCTGCTGGACTCCAGGCCAGTGCTCAGAGAGGTCTAGTTTCAATATTTCAAACAATGACGCGAAGACTGCCACCGTCACGTCTAACAACTCAAGACTCATCTGGTCTGTCTCTCATTCACCATGCCGCCATGTTTAATAGGCCACAGATTATCACCATGTTGGTTGTCATGGGTTTCGATGTTAATGTACGACGCCACAACAACATTTCTTCGCAGGGTGTGAGCCCATTGCATCTTGCTGCCAGGTGTGGTGCACTGGATAGCCTGGTTTGCTTAGTGACGTACAAAGCTGACTTGATGATGTTTGACAGTCAGGGGTGGGTGCCTGTTCATTATGCTGCTTTTTTCAACCATGTTGATTGCATCATGCACTTAGTTCACCGTGAGCCCAAGTTGCTGGAGCTCAAGTCTAAGGATGATTTAGAGTCAACACCGATTCTTTTAGCAGCTTCAAGTGGTGCACTTGATTCAGTCAAATGTCTGATTAAGCTTGGTGCACGGTATACTTCTATAGACAAGGAAGGTAATGGAGCTGTCCAACTTGCTGCTCTCCACTTTCACACTAACACACTGGAATACTTCATCAGCTGGAACAATGATGAAGTTCCAGTCTGGGACTTGCTGGTTGGTATGCTGAAGTCTGATGATGTCAAAAGAAAGCACAGTGCTGTTAAATGCCTTGAGGTTTTGTCCTTAGCATTAGAAAACAACTGGAAGTCTATCCTAGATGCAAGAGGGGTTCCTGCCCTTGTTGATCTTCTCAAACTTGAGAATGCAGAGCTGCAATCTCTAGCAGCATCTGTTCTGTGTAACATTGGAAGCCATCCTGAGGTTCGAGCAGAGGTTTCGAAGGCTGATGCTATCCCTGTTGTTGTCAGCCTTCTGTGTTCACCTGTACCTATGATTCACTCTCGAGCTGCTGTCATCCTTGGTGATCTGGCTTGTTTGGATGTTAACCAGGGAAAGATTTCTGAGGAAGGTAAAAAAAGCTGAGATTAACTTTTCTTACACACACATGTATATGTAATGTTCAACAAAATTTGAATATCACATTTTTTCAAATGCCACAATTTCCACCTTGACTATTTTTGTTAGTGAAAGTCATACTAGAATTGGAGATAATAAATAGTCAAGGGAAATGGTGGTAATTAAACAAAATTGTAACCTTCTTAGGGCTGGTTTCTTGTATTTGAATAGGATTTGGTCCTAGAAATTAAATTACACACCTTTAGTAAGGAATCACATCCCGCTAGACTGATTTTGTGATCAAAAACTGCCCTGAAACACCAATTGAAATAAAAGCAACAATGTACAATTATACAAAACATGGCCTACAGTTGTGTGTTTCTATGATACAAATATCTAACTGCCATTACCAGCACATGTAAATTACATTTATTTTAAATTATTTGTATTTACTTTTTCGACATCTAGGTGGAATAGAAGCACTGGTTGGTTTGCTGGGCTCTGAACTTGAACATGTGTTAGTGAACTGTGTCAATGCACTGAGGGTCTTGTGTGATGGTAACCATGACAACCAGACAGCAGTTGCAAAGAGTGGTGCCATTGACACCCTTACTGAACTTCTAAGTGAGTAATTAGAAGTGTGTTACTAAAGTCCTTTCTGATAGGCAAGTTGCCTAGTAGATTCTGTCCGTGGAGTTTATTGGGGAATTTATCAAATAAAGAAAAGTTCAGTGAAACTGCAGAATACCCCGCCACTATTGTACTTGATTCTACTTGCGTACATATTTTTTAAAGAACAAGACATGTGCAGGAATTAATTAACAATAGTTGCAGGGGTATTCTGCAGTTAAGCCAGAATTTCTGTAAGAAATGGACTTTTTAGGGCTAGTGGGCTAGCTTAGTACATCGTTATTCATACTAAGGGTAAAGTTGAAAATTTGTTTTCGTTGTAGCCTGAATTTAGATTATTTACTAATAGAGCTTAACAATGTATTAAAGAAATACAACTGGAATAAAATGTGAAATAATAGTGTGCATATCTAGTAGGAAGCACAGTGAGCTAATCAACTTTGGACTTCCAGGGCAAAGTCCACTGTTATACATGTTACCTCAAACTCGTACAGTGTATATTTTCCTGCTTACATTGTATGGCAATCCAGACTGCAATGGTTAGTATTGTTTATGCATGGGATGTGACAGAAAAAGTTAACAAAAAAAAAATATTAATATCAGTTTTAAACTTTTCAGGTGCTAAATCAAAGAATCTTCAAGCCAATACAGCAGCCTGCCTAAGCTCTTTGGCCAAAGACCACCGGGGGAACCAAGACCTTGTTGTAGCTAAAGGAGCTGTGAAGCCACTCGTCTCCTTAGCAAAGAGCACAAAGACTCTTTGCCAAGTTAAGGCTGCAAGTGCTCTAGAGTCACTTGCAATGAGTAACCCCGAAGCACAGAAAGAGATTGATGCAGCTGATGCACAAAAGCCTCTCATAAGGCTTTTGAAAATGTGGGCCATTGAAGTCAAAGAACAAGGTTTGTACATTTTTATAACCCAAAATATGATGGTATTTTGTATGTATTTTTTTAGTATAGATTTTTTTGAAACCATTTGTTCCTTTTTTTACGGAGGGTCATATTTGGGTCTTTTGTTTGAACCCTTTCTCCATCTGCTCTGGAAATTCCAATCTGGATGCGTACTTTCATTTTAAAATTCTGGCTTGTGACAGACCCCCTCGCGCTTGGAATTTCCAGTAACCATTCTTGGGGTAGGTATGGACATTTTCTGGAGCCAATAATTTTATGCTGTATTTTTTGGTGTCTCAGGTGCCAGTGCTCTGTGGGCACTGGCAGGTGTCACCCCACATCAGCAGCAGCGCATCGCCAGCATGATTGGCATTAACATCCTGGTTGACATGTTGATGCTTAAATCGGAAACTCTACAGTTTATTGCTGGCATGGCCATAATTGCTTTAACTACAGAGAACATTGAGAATCAGAACAAGATTGTGGCTGGAGGTGGTGTGCAGCCTCTGGTGAGGCTCTTGAGATCAGCCAAGACCTCTGAAAAGGTTTGTAAATTTAATGGCCTACAGTTGGGGAGAAAAGTATCAGAAATGTCCTGCTGACTCTCCTTTGTGCATTCTCGACTGTTCCCTATTGAAAAGGCCGGGGGAGGGTGCTGGGCACTCCTTGGTGAATGTGCCTTTCTAGGGACAGTCAGATCATTTCATGCCATTCAGCTGGCTGCCGGCTGTATACAATTTTTACTGTATATGTGGCTATCATTCAATGTCATTCCCTCACTTGGTTTGCTCTAAATAATCTGTGATAAGCTGACAAAAGTCACTTGGATTGTGTGAAAGAGTGCTCGGCAGATTACATGTAAGAGGAACTCTTTAGGAAGAAAAGGTGGCTAGTGAGGACAAAACAGAAAAGTGGGCCACAGTGTGTAGAAAACACTGGTGGCCTACATATATATATATATAGAAAAAGAAAAATAATGGAAACGATAATTTTCTCGTTCTTTTGCATTGTTTTTTATTATTGTTTTAGGCCAAGTGTGCCTTTTTCACTAAGTAACTGACAAACATGCAGACATCAGGCTCACAAAACCTATGCGTAGGTGGAAGATCTGTCCATTTAAACGTCGTAAATTAATTTTTTCCACGAATTCCACCAATTTATTCTGATTTATTCCACGTGTAACTAGGTATTGGCTAAACTCTACAGGGGTAGAAGGAAAATTTCCCCTAATTTGTGAAGAAGTGACGTGGTAGTAAATGGTTCTTTAACGTTCGCATTTTTCTTGGCTACAGGTTTTGTTGATGGTCATTCAAGTTCTCGGCATCCTGTGTATAGGCGTGGCCCACCAGTCAAATAAATCTACCCAGCTCGAGATAACAAATGCTCAAGCGCTTGTCACGCTTGTTGATCTCCTACGCACGTCAAAAAAGGCGCTCATTCAGGTTGGTTTCACGGTTTTTTACACAGGGTTTCTTTTCTTTAGCGTTTTCCCGCCACTGGCCGGCGCGTTTCACATCATTCTTCTGTGATTGGTTAATTAATAAAGCCACGGCGTTGTGATTGGTCCACACTTACATGTAACAGATGCTGAGCTTCAAAGGCTGCCGGTCATTATATGGCTTCCGAATTTTTCCACTACTCGAAGGCGCCCAGGAAGAAGATTTTCTATGATTGGGCAAACAACAGAGTCGTAACGCGCTGAATTTCTTGAGCTCGCAGGTTAATCCCGTGCTGCTGAATATTGCCACCCCTTTAAAAACGCCTACGAGAAAATCCGTCCCATTTTGATACTGTAGATTTGTTTCATTGATTCGAGGAAAAGGTATTTGTTGTTATTTACTTTTAGCCGCAATATATGTTAAAGTTAGTGAAACTTTGTAGCAGAACTTCACTCGTAACGCGCATGTCGTGTTTACTTTTTGTAGGTCGAGGTCGCGATAACCTTGGGAAAGATAGTTCTCAATAATTCACAAACCCAGAAGCTTCTAGTGGAGCAGACAAAGTTTCGTGTGGTGGAGCTTCTTCATCACCTCTCCGACAAGGAAGAAACAGTTCGACTTAAGGCTGGCATGGCACTCGCAACATTCGCTTACAACAACACTTCACAGCAGTATGCCATTAAAAACGCCGGTGGAATCTCTTTGACGGCCTTCGAAGAGTTCCTGGGGTCTGAGAACGAATTGTATCAGGCCCACGCGGCTTTTCAGATCATTATCTTGGCGCGAGTGATCGATAGTGATCAGGTAACCCTAACAGCACGTGGTGTGGAATTATTAGTGCGCTTGCTCAGTTCTGAGCAGCATAGCACACAGATACTTGCCGCCAGTTTGTCAGCCAGTCTCGGCCACACGCGGGCTGGTGTACCTGCGGCACTGATCACGGCTGGTACGTAATTCTCAGTTAAGTATGGGTTATCTGTGCAGTGATATCACACCGACGTAAACTGTGCAAACTCGTTCTAACTCTGTAAAGGCTGTGGTCGAAACCCTAGTTTGTGGCCATTGAAATAGAAGTTATTGAGCGGCACTTTCATGTGGTGTTACCTATTATGCTGACTACGACGTGGTTTGTGTGTGATCATCAAAATGATGAATGTGGTGTTGTTTCTTTTTCAAAATTCTGAACCAAGTTACTGTACTTGACGCGCCGTTTGTGAGTTTTGTTTTTTTTAGTACAAGTTCTCTATATACATGCCTTTGAGGTCAAAAACCTGTAACGTTAAGCCCTAATCCTTCTTCTTGTTGAAGTTAACTCGTGCCATGGTTTGTTATTTATGTGCTGTTCAGGTTCTGTTGAAGCGCTCCTCACAAATCTGTCGTCGTCGAACGAAGAAGTTCGTAGCAGCGCCGCCGTAGCCCTTGGTTACCTTTCCTTTGACCGCACGGCTTCCCGGCTGATGTTGCAAGCATGCAGAAACACTCCAGGGCTGCTTGAATCTCTTGTGGATAACCTTGGTAACGGGAAAATATCCATGGAGTTCATGGACGACTGGAGGCAGACCAAGATCGTAGGACTGCCTTCAGCCAGGTCTGTCTAATATATAGCGTAGTCTACGAGGAAGGGTTAGGGAGACAAAAGCGCCTCCTCGTTCTATTCCGCTTTCGCTCTCCCTTTCTCCTGTTTCACGCCTGCTACTTTTTTTTTCTGTCACGTGTCTACCTTCGCTAAATAAAGTTGTTGATGATGATGATGATGATGACGATTATTATTATTATTATTATTATTATTATTATTATTATTATTATTAAAGATTGTAACCATGCTGGAGATTACCCCGTTTTTGTACTCTCCTCTAGATAGCATGGTAGTCTATCGTAGGGTTACCCACTCCCATCCCCTCCCAGCCTTAAATTGACTTGTAAACATATATACATCTGGGAGGTAAGAGACACTGTACGTTTATCGCTTTTTTCAACAGTCTTGAGATTCACGGAGGCCCCCCTGTACCACAGAGGCTACCCCCTGAAGAAAGTAAGTGTTCACGTCTCATTTGACAGGACCCGATTAATATGCTGGGCCTTCAGCGAGATATTAACATGCCAGAAGACACCTTAGGTTAAAAAGAGTGGCATTCGTTCACTTTGCTTCATTCGCTTATGGGCTGCTGCTTTAGTTGTATATTCCTCAGCGTGATAATAGTGATAGGAAATTTCAATATAAACTATTATGAATGTGAATATGAAATACAGCTTTGAATTCGAGTTGTCACTTAAAAAATTAGCGGTCTTTCATTTTCTCCAGACAACAGGAGGATGGTAAAGAAATGTGCAAAGATTTATAATGCACGTGCACAGACATACATAATGCACGTGCACAGACATACATAATGCACGTGGACAGACATACTGCTATTACATCTTTTGTTTAGCGATGTGGCCGTTGCTGTTGTGTTTTACTGAACCTCCTTATTATGTTTTGAACACAAAAAAACAGTTGCTTGTTTTCTTCCACAGCGCCGGAATCATGTATGGATGTAATTTGTTGGAAGTAATGGCTTCGACATGTAAGAAATTTGTTAGTTGCGTCTCCACGCAATAAATTTAACACGAGCACCAGTGTGTTAACATTTCGTCGCACCTACACTGGGAATCTCATTTGGTTTTTATTTTGCTGCATGTGTTCAAGTTTTTATCCTTTCCTCCCTCTACTTGGAAAGTTTTTCATTGGGACCGAGTCGAAAATTTGGTTGCGGTTGGCTAAACAAATGTTTATTTTTTGTTGTCGTTGTGATACATCCCCTCTGTTTTGTCTTTTCAGGAAAACGCCGTCCTCGCACAACTCAAAGCATGCCCTCGACACGACACTTCCGCCGCCAAGACATGAAGAGAGTGGCCTCTGCACCAATTGTTGTAAACAGCTACCGTAACCAAGTGAAGGCGGGAATCGTCCGAGCTATGTTACCGCGCACTGAGTCGTCAAACTTGAGAAGCGCCTTTGGGGCTGCAGAGATGTGGAGATCCAAATTACTGACGTCACGGCCTACTTTAGAAAGGAGACTATCCAGTAAACATTCTTGACCACATCCGGGACTGTAGAAACATTGCAACCCTAAGAATAGGTGCCACGGTCGGGAAACGGACCCTGTTAAGTGTCCCGAAGAGTTTCCGAGCACTTACGAACTTTTTGGCATCAGTTGGTGCATAGCAATGTCCTGCCAAAAATCATCCTGCGTAGCTTGGCGGTTTAAGCCATTTTAGCGCGTTGAGAACGCCATGTAAACTAGCGCCGAAGCCGTGAGGTTCCTGAGAGAGAGACAACTGAGAAACCTCGTGGCCTCCGCTCGCCGCTTTGTGCGCTCGCGCTCAAATTGCTTAAAGAATTGCTAAACCTCCAAGCTACGCAGGCTAGTCAAAAACTATCGGAAATTCTCGTAAACGAGGTTACTTGTTAAGGTAATGGAATGATTTCGAGGGTTATTTGGTATAAATAAGCACAAGTAGATTTTTCTAAGACTACAAACATTTGTTACTACGAGTGGCTGAAAAACTCCTGTGTTGTGTTCAAGCTAATCTTTGCCAAGAAGAAACTCTTCAACCCAGCACAAGTTGCTTCAACCAAAATACCGAGAAACGAAGCTAAAATCTACCAAGAAACGCTTCACTGAAGGACATTGATTAACTTCGTCTCAGTTGCTTCCTGACATCAACGAATAATTTGCATTGTGTGGTTGTAAGAGACTTTAAATGTAACATATGTACGCAGAATTAATGAAACGGTTTTCAAAAATGGTGCAATTCGTTAGAGTTGTCTAGTCTACCATCGGACATCACTGAGCACAAAAATAAATTACAGAAACAAAGTTGTCCAGTTGTGTATAAATATGAATGAAATAGGTATTTTTTTCGTTGATTGTTGAATTCGTTTTCTGATTTTGGGTCGGTCGGTCGTAAAAGAAAAAAAAAAACAAAAATAAAATTGGAAAAGGAGTCTGGAGCTAGGAGGCCCGGTACCTCGGCATAATCTACGCGGAGCCTGGAAAGAAGGTGTGGTTACAAAGTTAACATGGCGGTAATGGACGAAGAAAAAGTCGACGTTGTTGTCAAAATCAAACGCGAACAGGGAAAAAAATTGCTTTGTATGTTTAAGATTAAAGTGACAGTTGTCTGAGATAATGTGTCATTGCCTTCTGTGTAACTCTTTTTTTTTCGAGAGCTATAACTGAGAAAAACATGTTCTCCTAAAACTACATGTATAATGTTAACTTTGATCAACTGATAATTTGACTTCTGTAAAAACAAGTTCAATGAACTTTTTCGGCAGTGATAGTAGCGATCAAATGAAAAACAGCATTGCTTCATGTAAACTTCAGTCTCGTCAAACACCAGAGAATGATCCACCAACAAGAACAACGTAGAATGCACTTCATTTTTTCACCCTTTATTGGCGTGAAACGCACGAGATGTTCTAGGGCGGTGCCCTCGCGAAGCTGATACTTAGAAACCCGGTTATCGCTCCGGTTTACTTAGCGAGTATTAAAATGTCACTGTGCTAGAAGTCCAGAGGGCATGAAAAACACTTCTTCCTAAAGGTATCCCAGAATTACAGTCATCTTTCCTAAAAGAGACAGGCACCGGACTGTAAAAGGGGCACCTTCCTAAGATGAACATAACTGGCCTGTTCACAGTGAACCTCATTTAAAACTTCGTTTAAGGTGGACTTTTCTCTAAGGCGGACAGCCAGATCTGGTTCCAATTTCGAGTTCGCAGCAGACGCTCCACGGGCAAAATCCATTCGTTCGGGGAGACTAAAAACAGTACATAAAACTTGAGTGCGGCAGCCTATACTTTATTCTGAAATAAATTATAACGGTTAACACACGATGACTATAAATTGCTCAGAACAAAGCCTTTGCTGTTAGCTAAACTTAAGATCATATTTCTTTATAAGAAGATCGTTGAAAAATCATGACATGCTTGGTTTACACTGAAATCAATAACTTACGAAAGCTGTATAGGAAAAAAACAGCTGAAGCTCTATAATTTATGCAGGCTTATGGCCTCTCGTTGTTGGGGATATACGTTACGACCGTTTTCTACCGAGACTAAATGGATAACGGTTATAAAAAAAATAGGAACCGGCAGATATCGGTCGACTAGCTTACGTTAATCTTTAGTAGAAAGTCACTAAGATCAGTACGGCAATGTGCATACAGAGGGAAGTCAATCTTTACTTGCCATCAAACTCTCGGTGATTAATATTCAGTTTGAACCTACTGGAGGTCTTTATAAAGTTTAATGAGCTTCGCAGACTCCTCTTTTAATTTTTCGGATGACTGGCGCAACTCCTTGGCTAATTCGCTGCCGTTTTTTATCTTCTTTGAGCCTCCAACGACGTCCCAGATGCCGAAGGCTATTCCAAAACCCGCCAACAAACTGGATAGAGCTTTGGCACTCGTTGTTCCAGCAACCACAATAGTTTTACCCACAATTTTGAAGCCAGGTGCTGCAGCTTGTGTGGCAAGGCCGATTTTAGCCTCTTTAAGCGCATAATAATCGGCCTGAAGAAAGTCGACGAGCGCTTTTATTTTCCTGGCCTGCTTCACTCCCCTGTACACAACGTCGCCAATATTGAAGGCTCTTATTGCAACTTTCCCAACCGCCCCAGCCACTTCTGCAGCAGTGTATGCATCATTAATTAGCTACAGTTTTTCCCTCGGGTTTTTTCAGGTATTCATTTGCTTCTTCCAAGAGGTTGCCATACTCTTTAAGAAATCCTTGCAGGCTGAAGGTAGCACGGAAGAGAGGTGCTGTGGCTTTCCTAATTTTCTTTGCTTCGCTCTTATCCCAATGTAGATTTACGAAATAGCTAGTCATCGATGTGGATCTCCCCGCGGCACCCATGACACCTCCAGCCAAAGTGAGGCCCAGGCTTGCGCCACCTGTTGTTGGAGCCAGAAAAATTCCAGCCACACCCATCACCCCACCAACGATGGACGCACTTCCTCCGACTGTTTTCGCTATACCAGATTTTTTTGCCACTTCGTCTAGCTTCCTGGAACACCCATTCATGATTTTAAAAGCTTTGCGTATTTTGTCTTCATAATCGCCAATGTTGTAACCTATGATGACTTCAAGATAGTTGTCAGCCAGATTTTTCCAAAACTGTGCCTTGTTGAGAGGGTTTGGATTAGCTTGTACGAACTTAAAGTCGTCCCATGCGCTTTCTGGAATAAAGTACCACTTCTGAGATGACGTGTCTTCTTTAGCGATTCGCATGGTGACTGGCAGCTCTGTAGCATCGATGACGAGGTCATTCAAGCTGCTCTTGATTGCTCCTTCTTCAACCCGCCACTTTTGATTGAGGCCATCATGTGCATTCCAGGCGTGGCACACAGTTCCTTCTTTCTTTTTCTTGCCTTTGATATCAGCTACCAAGCCCAGTTTACTAACTAGCCTGCAATCTTCATCCCATCTCCACAGCTGACTGGGTTTTCCATGGCCTTTAGTCAGGACAAGGTTGCTGCCTTTCGTGCCTGTGTCAATATCAAGAACTAATCCATTTTTCTGGCTGGTTATAAAGAAATACTTAACTGGACGTACAATGGGCCGACCATCTGGCCCCGGCTCTTCGGGAATGAAAGACCACTTCTGACTTAGGCTGCCGTTTACTACATGCATGGAAACCGGCCGGGTCCGGGCATCAATAACAAGGTTATTCAAGTCGCTCCTTATTGCATCGTCTTCAAAATACCATTTTTGATTGAGGCCATCGTGCGCTTTCCAGGCGTGGCACACAGTTCCTGCTTTCTTGTTCTTGCCTTTGATATCAGCCACCAGGCCCAGTTTGGTGACTAGTCTACGATCTTCATCCAATCTCCACAGCTGACTGGACTTTGCACGTGCTTTACTCAGGATGAGATCTCCACCTTTCTTACCTGTAGAAATATCAAGAACTAACCCGTTTTCTTGGCTGACTATTAAGAAATACTGAGGCACCAGGTGGTCATCTTTTGTAGATTTGCATTCACTCATTTGAGTATTTTTCCTGAATTCTTTTTCCATTGATTTGTCTCCACTGTACAGCCCTATGCTCTGTGTTTACGGATTCAGGGTTAGTCCAAGCCTCTCAACACTGGTGGGAAAAAACAAAAAGCTTCGTGAACAAAAGCGGAATAATTGTGCAATACCAAGGGAACATATCATCGCCAATAACGTGAGGGTTTCGTCATAAACTCGAGGAACTATCGGCTGATAGTTGCCCTGGGAAATTTTGATGTTTTTAAAACAAACATTTGCCCGAGAAGCGAAGAAGTAAGACCTTAGGCTGAAAATGATGGTAAACTAGGGGTAAGGACAACCCTGAGAGAAAAGCCCTAACCCTAAATCCACAGGGAGCAGATGAGTGTAAGTTGTCTCTTTCGTTACTCTCGGAACTTCATGCCTCGTATGGAAAGTTTCGCTTTCCGGAATTGTCGCCCGACCATTTAAGCAGATAGGATTTAAACAGACGCGTATTAGAGGACATAGAGTAAAATAAGACTCCTCTGCTCCATATACCCTAGCCCTCTGCACTGTAAAAAACATCATACTGAACCAGTCTTGGGACCGATAGGACATGGCAAAAAATGGAACTCAAAGCCCAGTATCGAAACGAGTATTATGGCTATTATACCAGAAAGGAAAGGATAAAAGGATGATTAAAAACTGGCGCCCCATATCCTTGATTAATGTTGATGCGACGATAGCTTCTAAAATGCTGTTAAAACGTTTGCAAAACGTTTCTCCCGTAATAATACACGCTAACCAAAACGCGTTTGTTTGAGGAAGATCTATTTTTGACGCAATCAGAAAAATTGATGATTTGATGGAGTATGTTAAAGAGAAAGATCTGATGACCCGAAATTTTAGTAGCTATTGATTTTGAAAAGGCTTTTGACACACTTAATCTCAATTTCTTAATAAGAACACAACATAAGTTTAATTTTGGCCTTCTTTTTTCAGTGGATTCAAACATTGTACAAAAACGTAAAAAGTTGTGTAAGGAACAATGGCTTTACAACAGGCCCCTTCACGTTAAGTAGAGGAGTCCGCCAAGGCGATCCACTTTCACCGTATCTCTTCATCATTGCGTTAGAAATTCTAATCAAGATTAGAAATGACGATTCAGTCAAAGGATTTAAAATAGGAGGAGAAACTACTAAACTTTCTTTATTTGCGGATGATATGACCTGTTTTGTACGAGGCAAGGAATCTTATGTTCCCCTCTTTGCTCTTCTGAAATCCTTTGGATCATGCTCTGGTTTGCGTGTGAATCATGAAAAAACGGAGATTTTAGCACTTGGCAATAGCATTTTACAAGAGAAGGATTTTAATAACCATAGAGTTTGTGAAATTATTAAAATCTTGGGAATTTATTTTGGTTATGAAGAAAAACAGAGGAACGACTTTAATTTTCGACAAACATTAAAATCTATTAAAAAATCAATCAACATGTGAAAATGGAGGAATTATTAAAACTTTTGCAATTCACAAGTTAAGAGGCTGTCCGCGTAAGAACGGATAAGGTCAATTTCGGACCTTCACCGATTGGCCTCATTTTTTCAGTGAAAGTCAACCATTATATCCAATGTACAAATATCGCATTTATTTGGAACAA
>Ga0126337_10000433_pt1 | contig 20984 bp, 23 predicted proteins | sample DipCmetagenome_FD_92527 | JGI IMG/M metagenome (GOLD analysis project Ga0126337, IMG submission 92527) | Coral microbial communities from La Bocana,Puerto Morelos, Mexico - Diploria C A metagenome | ecosystem: Host-associated > Invertebrates > Cnidaria > Coral | place: La Bocana,Puerto Morelos...
CAGCTGGTAAAGACACGTGAAACTGGTGTCATGGAAAATGTTGATGTGCATCCGCCCTTTCGCTCCTTGCTCAAACATAAGGCATTCTTGAGTCAATGGATGGCAGATCACATGCGTGAAGCTCGTCATGCTTTATAATTCATGGCAGAAGACATTTCCATGGACATGCGCAGTATTTTCAACACCATTTGATCTTCAAGCCTTGATGACAATTTTGTCAGAAGTTGGTCATGAAATTTTTGTCTCGAGAAAATTTGTATTTGCATACTGCAAGCATTTTTTCATTTGCCGATCGCCATATTTGTGGGAGAACACGGACTTTGACTTGTTGATATCCGATACAACGGATTCTATTTACTTGTTATCTGACAAAACGGATTTTGTGCGACTGATATCCGGTACAAGGGATGCGAAAAGGTTTTCAGAAAGGAACAAAAGGTGGCAAGAACAAGAGTGATGAGCGCCTGGTTCGCACACCAGAGCTGGATGCGCGATTTAATGCAACTCCAGCATCAACGTCTACCAGTGCCACTCACTTTATTTTCTGTTTGTCACTTTACCTTCGAGGTTTTATTACTCCACACAACGAGTGGTTGCAAGAGACGGAATGCGTCTTTAAGTTTTCCAAATGGCTTTCCTGGATATTCCGTCATGGCAAGGAATTGCTTCATGATTCTTTGAGTTTGACTCTGCATGAGCTCTTCCATTTTGACCTCTTTATCAAGCACATCTAATGTTGTCTGGCTTTGATCAGTCAGGATGCACACAAATGTTTTTGGTGACTTTGGTACAACGGAGATTTTGAATGAGTGCGAGAAACATAACATCAACATTGATTCAATGAGACATTTCATTCCATTTGTTACAGTCGTGTGGTACAATTCCAAGGGTCGCATTGCCTTCACAGTGATGAATACAGATGTTGTTCGCGAACCCCTTGTTAGAGATTGGTGTACCACAGAGATGTCAGTAGATGAGATTCTTGAGAAGATCCGACACAAAGGAGGTTACAAAACAAACAATGAATTTTTCAGAGCACAATCCGGCTATTCGACTTTGATCCGACACAAAGGAGGGTACAAAACAAACAATGAATTTTTCAGAGCACAATCCAGCTATTCGACTTTGCGAGAAGAACAACGGCCAGGAGTGCCCTATTTCTTTAGGCACGATATTTTGATTCACAAGACTAGGGTCTTTTGGAAACAGATGTCAAAACGAGACGACAGACGTCTCAGATGTCAAGGACGTGACATCCATCTTGTTCCAATTCAATTTTTGGTTTATGATCCTCAAATGCTCCGAGACTACAGAGGAAGAATCTTGCTTTTCAACATGTACAACGAAGATACAAGGAGGGCTTTTGAGACAGCACGCGAGACACCAAACGGTTACATCCAGGTCTCGCAAGATATCAATTTAGACAGACTGGAGGCTGTGTTCAATCTGGATAGAAAAAACAAAGAATTTGCTTATGATCCCGTCGCTCATTATCGACACAATGCAGAACAAGGGATTGGCGATGCCTCCCATCTTTTACATTATTACAGCAAGGTTATTCACAAGGAAGCTTGTTAATTTAATGATGTGCCAATTCTGCAGAAGCAAGTTTTGAATGATATTAGTGACAGATATGAAAGGGCCCTCCGATACCATTGTTTTCTCACACCACTTTTGTGAGACAGCTTGTCTCCAACCATCAAAGCAATGACATTCTCAAAAGCTCGCATTGTCGTTTCCATAGAATCATCACACTGGCGTTGAAAGACACGAACACAATGATGCTTGCTTCGTGCAAAGGACAATGGCTCATTGTACCATCTAGAGGTCTGGTACTCCGCTTCTTCAATAGAACGAGTAAGAAAATCCAAGCTCTCAGTAATCATCTTCCTTGAAAGAAAGTACACTACCAAGGCAAGGGGCTAAAAACACTCAGAACACAACTAAACGCACAACTGCTGAAATTGATTGAGACACAGGCACAAATTCATAAAAAGAAATGAAAATTTCTGTCAACATGGCATTCATGCAAGCAAGGCAACACCTTCATGAAACAAAGACTAAAGGCCAACATCAACTAAATTCTGTTCACGTGTCTGTCAGCGAAAAGGTGCAGCAAGGAAAAAACACACCACGTGCAAAATTCACATGATGGCAAACTGTCGGCAACCATGACCGTAAATATGCCTTATGTTCAACTAAGGTTCTAAAGGGTGGATGTGCATCAACTTCTTTAGTATTCCTTGTCTTACTGCATCAACTAAGGCCTGTGGATTTGCTGACTTCTTAGAGACAATCTGCAAGGCACCATTGTGTACGAATATGTGAAAGATCTGCAATGATCCTGAACATGCTTCCTTCGTCAACATCTGTAACATGCGCATTGTTTCTTGCTGCTGGTGCTGGCAGTGGTCACTAAGGTGTTTGCATCAGTCTTCGTATGAATCTCGCATGAATTTGATTCAAAAAAACTCTGTGATCCTCTTGAGTTCCATGATTTCTCGTTCCTTGGCTCTGACATAAAAATGACCATTGCACGTTGAGATGACTTATCACTGTTGTTCCTAAATGTTGCATCTGGCATAGCCATCAACCTAGGGCGTCCTATGGCCAAACCCTCAATTCCAAAGAACCATTTACAATTTGCTTGTACAACTTGCTCAGGGCCTTACAATCATCTATTGTGGGACTTGTTTCTGCTGAAGCGCAACAAGAAAACTGATAACGTGCTTGAAACTGTGTTCTTGATTGCAACTAACTTATGCTTCCAAGTAAAGAACGATATGCAGTACGCATGTCCGTGTCACACTTCTCCTCATCCTTTTGTCCTTTTTTTTGAAAAACAAGTGCAGTAAGTTCACTGACGCAAAAGGATTGTTCGACAACTACGCGTGTTTTTTTCTTTGTTTTCTCATCCAACTGCCATTTCACACGTTGACCAGTGAACATCAAGTCATTCACATTTTCATGTCCTATCTTGAAGTTTAAACCTGACCTTCTTCTTGAACTTCTCCACGAATTCAAGATAGTGAAAAACAAATCATCTACATGCAAACAACATACCAATGGTTTTCCTTCCTTTGGCATTACTACCACGCACAGGATCCATGAAGTGTTCAAGCAACTCTTCAACAACTTCAGGTGTGAGTTGTCATAGTGTGGCAAGGTATGTACGTTCAGCTGGAAAAGTGGACACGAGAATCTCAGCTTCTTCATCTTCAAGTCATATCAGATTCTTTTCCTTCCTCATATCTACATTAATTTCCAGCAGCCACCATATACCCCTTTTCTCTTCACAAATGAAGTCCTGAAGAATTTTTCTTGGAACTATAATATGGATCAGGTGTTCTTAATGTCTTTGCTTTGTGGCTAACTTGAGCATGACCATTTTGATCAGGTATCCAACCTGCCCTATGTTCTACTGATTCCAAGAATTTAAGAAGCTCCTCATCAACAACAAGTGTCCATGTACAGTCTTAACTTTTCTTCTGTATAAATCTTTGTTGTTGATAAAAGACCGAACTCCTGGGAAATGTTCATGGGGTGATCTCGACACAGAGCATGTCCAGCCAGTGCGTTCCTTCCCAGTTCCATCAATTGCTTTAAAACATCAATCGAAAATTCATCGTCAGAAATATTGCTCATGAGGCGCGGCCTAAAAATCTGGCCTTGTTCCCCAGGGTCTTGCCTCAAGAAATGTTCTTCAGGTGTTGGTACAAAAGAAATGTCATATACGTGTTCAGAAAGGTCAACGCTCTCAACGCCCGAGAGAATCATGCGATCCAACGCGCGGCTGCCAGTTGAAATTCCATGGCCGACCAATTCGACTAACCGATCCCAGATACGGCGTCTTTTGTTGCGTTCAGCTTGTGGATCTGGTACGACCTCTGCGATGGAAGTCATCACTTCAATATACTGGTCAATGTCCGCATTTTCGTGGTATCAAAATTCAAAGTTTGGTCACAAAACCTTTTCATTGTGTTGAAATTGTTGCCGTTGTCTCGGCAGTGGTTGTCGATTGTCCGTATTGTCGGATGCTTCCAAGAACGATCTTCTAGGTGGAGCAGCTGGTTTTGGATGGTTGAATTGAGTGCGTTGTTGTTGTGAATGCGTTGGAGGATATGGTGGTGGAACAGGTGTTCTCGATCGCGCCGGTTGTGGTGGAGTTGGAACTGGAGGTGGAATTGGACTTGCCTTTGATGATGAGGATGGTTCTGATCTTTCTGGTGGTGGTGAAGGCATTTTGTTTTGACTGAGTCCTCGAGCTGGTCCTCCGCCCTGATCTTCTTCGTTGATGTACTCGTAGACTCTGGCATTGCTTCCTTTTTCACCGTTGTATCGGTGGCACTTTGTTCTTGGCTGGCGAGATGTTTTGGAGGAGGTTTTGCCTTCTTCGCAGCTTCCTCCTTGGCTTCAAGTTCCAGTACAAACTTCGGCGGGCCCGTCGTCTTCGCCGGTTGTGCTTTTGGAAGTTCTGGAACTGGCGCACCCTTTGGCATCTCCTTTGCCTGTACTCGTTGTTTCGTAGCGGTGGCCTTTGCAAATACTTCAGTTATCACAGAATTGATAGCCTCATCTCGCGCGGAACTTGCACGTTCTGCTTGCGCCGGTGTATCGGCAGTTGCATCATCAGGCATTTTCATGTGACCTCCGGGGGAAGCTTCTTGGATTCACTACATGTTTGGAAGAGAACAGTTTTAACCAGAAGAGTCAAAATCATCACAGACTCTGTAGTGTCCACGGTTCAGTAACAATGAAAATGAGAAAAGCCTTTTCGGCGCAATTAGGGCGCGATCATCGATTTGCGCGTGAAACTGGAGGAGCTAGCCTACGAATCTATTTTTTGGATGGTTTAGGAAACCATGTGAATCCTTTGGTTCAACATGCAGAGTGTCGTGCGTTTGCGTCATATTTGAATTGAAACAGCAAGCAGAGATTCTTTGTTGACATTCATCTTCATGATACCTGGTACCCACACCCGCGTACTCTGCCATGGTCCGTTTACATTTGTTGCAATCAAGGTCACTCTACTGGTGTTGTGCAGCCAGAAGAGATTTCTCATCCACTGACAGCAACTGAAGGTTTTTTCTTAGGTTGGATTTTTCATGCAACAGATGCTCAGAGCAGGAATTTAATTGGTGTTTTCACGTTTTACTCTTCACATTCTATTTCTCATGATGTTTCGCTACCGTGATTCGTTGCAGTTTTTGTATGAAAATGACGGTAGCACTGGCTACAGAAGGGAGCAGGAACAAGAAAACCCAGAAGGTATGACGCAACCATTTACTGGGACTTGAAGATTCCTCTGTTGTTGCGAGATGGTTATGGTTCGTTCCTCACTTCGAATGGTGTCGTTCTGATCTCTGATGATGTTGACCTGTATTATTTCAAAATTGTTGACTGATACTTATCCTCATTTGAGCAACACTATTTTGAATCCTTCAGTTGGTCACACCCTTCCTCGAGAAGTTCAGTTTGGAGCATGGAGAAATGACATAGCTACAGTGCAGAAGTACGCGGAATACGTGTCATCACGCCAGATTTCCAAGTACATTGACCCTTCAAATGGAGAGCTTGTTGAGTGGTGGATGCCCAAGAGCATTGTACCAAAAAGAAGAAAAACAGCTGGGGAGATCATGGGGCAGAATGTCCCAGAGAGGTATTAGGACTGCATCAATAGTCTTTTTGATGGAAGAAGGGGAGCGGAAGCACAGCGCCAGTGGAGGCAGGCGATGTGGATGCCAGGAGAGCGGAAGCATCGTGAAGCTCTGCATCAGCAGAGGTATTTGATGTGGATGCTGAAATTAGCACGATGAACAATGCTGAGACTCAAGCAGTGAGGATTATCAGCGAGAACCCTTGGCATCTTTGGCAAGCTGGAGTTTTGACGTTGAGAAAATGCCAAGGGGGATGGAGTTACCAATGTTTTTTGGGAGGCTGTGATTGTAGTTGGTGAATACTGGATGATGCCCACGTCACGGCAAGAAGCTTTGAGATCGGAAGGTGTGACGTGTCACATTTGGGAACGCTACTCCTTGTCAGCGCATGCTGTGCTTTTCTTTACCAGGGCTTGGGAGATTGGAAGGATGACGGGCTATGTGAAGAACTATTCATCTCCAGAGGAGAAAATCATCTTCCAAGAACAACTTGTAACTTATGAACACCTTGGATGGATGAGAGAAATCCCAATGCCTTTTGAAGCACAGGACGACAGTCCAGAATCTTTGGAGAGACAAGTTGCTGAGAATCAAAAGTTTTTGAAAGACAAGGGTGCGCTTCGTATGTGCAATTTATTTGCTGAAGAGATTGAAGGTTTACATGCTGGCGTGATTGAAAAGTATGTTCGAAATACACCAGCTTTATGGGAAGAATTTGCAATGAGAACACCAGCAGAGGATTTATGTTTGCTTGACCCTGATCCTTTTGCTCCACCGCCTACAGAACCGAACTCTTTGAGCATCTGTGTGGACATTCGCAACAACATCCAAGTCTCACCTCGTTTGTGCTTCCGGGCCATTGATCAGAAGCTGGAGAGTATAACGGGGAGCAATTTGTTCCCAATTCTTTTGCAGAGTTTGCTTACAAGGAGTTGTTTGATTATTTCCGTAGTCGTTCTGAAATTGATGACAGCTTCTGCAAACATTTGGTGACCAACACCCAATCACGCACCTTTGAAGATCAGATCCAAACTATGTGAACACCATTGGATCAAAGGTTGTCATCAAGCCTCTTGCTGAAGCATCGGAGCTTGCTGTGAGAAAGGATCTACTTCTGCAATGTTCTATGGTGATCCCGAAGGAGAAACGGTCTACGTCTGGAGACTTACCATCAGGTGAGACACCAGAAGCCACAGTCAGCATCAAGTGTGACTGGAGACTTACCATCAGGTGAGACACCAGAATCACAATCAGCAGAAGTTTTGGAAGACTCACCATCAGGTAAGAGATCAAAGACTGAAGCAAAGGAAGAAGATGTGGATATGCAGAATGCTGAAGAAGAACAACAAGAAGAAGATCCACAAGACAAGCCAATGGATGAACCTGATTCTGGACCAGCAGAAGAAAAAGAATCAAGTTCAGATTCAATCAATTCATTTTCTATGAACAGAGCAGATGAGTTGGAGAATTCTGAAATTTATGAAGCTAATGCAAATGGAGATGTTGATCCAGATGAAAAGCCACATATTGAACAAAGGCCTCGTATTGCAACAAGAGCTCAGGCAAAATTTTTTCGAAATCTGAACGTCGACTCATTGATGGAACTTTGCTTGCAGAAAGAAATGTCAGAAAGGAGAGAATGTATCAGCGAGTGAAGGACGAACCATTTGTACATCCAGAAGAGAAGGAGGAGAAAATTTACCAGGTACAATTGGGCCAGCGGAAACAGAATGATATCTTCTCACAACCTTCTTCATCTGATTTTATGAAATTGTTGCAGCTTGAAGTTGGAGACCCAACAAGCACTGGACAGAAGAATGTTGAAAAGATATGTTGGAGAAAGGGAAGGTCTATTCTAAACCTTTCCAGAACAAAATGCCCAGTCAGATTGATCGACCTCTTGAACCAGAGCCACGGGCCAAACTCAGCGTTCCGAAACCTGAACCTCGAGGTGCAGAAACTCCTGAAGACTACACATCACCTCTTGACAAGCTTGCAAGATTGGGCAGATACTACAAGAACAAGAATTTTGGGTTCTATGCGCAAATGCAGAATCTCTGAACTTCTTCAAATATCGAAAGGCCAACACCGTTGGACATCCAAATGCACGTTTCATTGAAGTTTATTGTGGTTTACATGTCCAAAAGCTAACTCCAGAAGAACATTTCCACCACAAAACCATTACTTATGGCTGTGATGACCATCGTCTTAAAATGGCAAGTGACGGAAAGACAAACACATCGGTCTTCTAAGCCAAAACAGTCTTCGAAAGAGAAAGGAGTTTTCGAAGGACCACATTGCAAAGGCAGAGAAAATTGAGTATGCTTATGATGACTGAGCTTTTTTGAATGGTGGGAAAATACAAAGGCATGAGGAATCTTTAGGTTGCTCTTCGAAGTCTTTGACGACGTTGTTTTGCAATATTGGTAATTGGGGTCGTGGTGAAAATTGGTTGGTCCCGTCCTTCATTGGTTACAAGAAGCTCTATTACAAGGAAGAACACCCAGACACTTATCCTGACCACGTTCCGGAGAACAACAGTTTTTTATTTTGCAGATGGTGAAGAACCTACGGGCTCATTTGATTTTGATTTGTGAAGCAGGTACACTTGTACTTTATCGTGGGTATCTGAAGAAACATGGATGGACTCTTTGCTTCAATGATGCACAAGATTTGTGTTGCCTGGCTGGACTTGGCAAAGATGGAACAATCAAACAGATTGCTGGACCACAAGAAGAATCACGAGAAGCCATTTGGAATGGTCCAAATCGTCCTGTATCGTTTGCAATCTTTGAGATCACTTCAAAAAAGGCTTTTGTCCGAAAAACATTTGCCTCGTCACCCACCGGATATTTTTCCAGACATGAACAACAGGATCTTGAAGATATGACCTGACGAGAGCTCGTATGCCTGTTACTCGTGCCTGTGTGTATCATGTTGGCAATGTTGCGGCTGGCAAGTCACACGCAATCGCAGGTGAAACTTTTGCACATATGATGTACGAGTGTGTGGTACATCAGGTCACGATGATTGGAGGTGATGCAAACAAAATGGCATACCAAAAGGTTGGGCAACAGTTGAATGCATCAAAATGTCAACAAGCCAATTTTGGCTTAACAGAACTGAAAACACATTGGACTCTCATTTGAAGACGAAGTTGAAGACTTCCAGAGACATGAATGTCAGACAATATCCATTCGATTTCTTTTTGGGCTTGCAGTATCTTTGTGAGACTCTTGAGGGCAAAGTTGATATTGACCCTGATGTTCGTCAAAAGACAGTGAATGTTGGTGGTTGTTGTATGCTTACGTTTTTCGAAAAGGGTTTATCTACTTCAGAATCTTTCTTTGACGACGACTTGGCACAGAACCTCGAGTACAACTACAGTGTCAACGAATTTTTTTTATCTCACGCATGATATTTTGTTATTGAAGGAAAGAGATGCGAAGAAGCAGAGGGCAGACAGGAGAAAAGCAGAACGAAAGGCTAGGAAGGCGAAAGGAGAGGCCAAGGCCAGCACTTGAGGTATACTTTTCAACAGAAAAGATAGCTTCATTGGCTGCGGCTGAGTACTACGCATCCTATGCCTGAGGAATGCTAAGTTGGCTATGTACTTGCCATCAGGTAAGATGATAGTTTGCTTTGATTTCTTTTGCTTTTACTCTGAGCTGTGTGATTGTGCATTTTTCTTCGTGCAATGATTTGACCATGTACTTTCCATCAGGACTGATGATGGTCTATCTGATCACAACTTGTTTCTCGCTATTGTTTCAATTCTGCAATGTGAAATCTTTCTCCCAGTGGTGTCAAGTTCCCTGAATTTGCCATGACTCAACAAACGAACTGGTTTTTACTTTTGTTGTTTCTGTGTAGGTTTCTTGTGATTGTCCCAAATTTTTGGAATGTGAGGTTGTTGCTTCCTGGTAAGGATTCAAAGTACCAAATGTTGCAGGCAATCTGAGCTCCCATGATGACATTCATGGTGACCCAATTTTGGACTTTTCTTGTGAGAAGCATGAGCCTATCAGTTGACTTCTCGGTAAAGAATATTTGAGCTCGTGGGCTGATATTGCCTGGCCAGGGTAAGATTTTTCTTACGGCGTTTCATTGACGCAGTGTCAACACCACATTTGATGTCTCGCGGCAATAGTTTAGAGCCGACTTAGGAATAACTTTTAGTGCGTCCGCTGCTTTGCCTATGATGCGCCTTACGCAGTAGATGTCTCTTCATTATGAATTTGTGTGCGTGTTTTTATCCTTGGGCTGTACAGTATAGTGAAGCGTCTGTATCTACATGTCTCTGGTTGTATCAAGGCTCAAGAGAGTATTGGTTACTTGACCATACATGCAGAGCATCAAAAAGTTCCCTACCGTAGTGTAGAACGTTAGTGCCACTCTTCAGGGGGTGGTGGAGAAATTGGCCGTGAAACCAGAATACTTGCAACTAAGTGGGTCAAACGAGTCCCCTTTTGTACCACTAGGCTTCCGGCACGGTCAGGGAGGGTCAGGGGTTCGATTTTTTAGGAAGCTGAGTTGGAGCCTACAGTGGTTTGTATGGCAGGTCAACAACCTTCAACACAGTTCCTATTATGTTGGGGGATCTTGTAGGGGTGTTTTTTTTTCTTAGGGTGCTGAGTTGGGGCCGGGCTGCATGCTCAGTGAAGAGGCTTCAAAGCAAACATCATTATGCTGGGGACTTTTGGGGGCCTTTGCGGTTTGGGGAGGTTTGCATGCCAAGCGAGTGAACAATTGTTAACATATTTCTTATCCTTGCGGGGCGAGCGTCCTTTTCTGCTTGCGTGCAGTGTTCCCCTTCCTCAGATGCTTTGAGGCATTTGTTAACTAGACGCCGGGTATCCCCGAAGCCCAAGTCATTTTGATGCATTGATATAGCATTCCATGGGCGCCCTTTACACCAGACAGCTTTTACGCCAGGCGCCCTTTACAACTTTTACACCAGACACCTTCTACACCAGAAATTACACCAGACAACTATTACAAGAAACAACTTTTGCAACGGGCCCTTTACACCACAAACCTTTCCCACCAGAAACTTTTCCCACCAGACACCTTGTACACCTGACACCTTTGACACCAGACACCTTTTAAACCAGACAAATTTTTAAAACAAACAATTTTTACACCAGGCATCCTTTACAACGTTTACATTAGACACTTTTTACACCAGACGCCTTTTACAACGAGCAACTTTTACACCAAGCACCCTTTACACCAGGCACCCTTTACACCAGGAACCTTTTGCACCAAGCAACTTTTACACTAGAAACCTTTTACACCAGACACCTTTTACTCTGTAGTAATTTAACGTAGAAATTTTTTGACATTCGAGGGAACAAACGTGGAAATAAAGAGTGGACGCGTCCTGATCCATGTTAGTTTTCCAAAGTGCCCTTTGAGAAATTAACATGGAAATTCTAAAGGAGGTATTTTGGTGGTTTACCGCCTGGTTACACTACCTAACATGGACATTTCCTTGTATCATTGCACATGTTTACCATGGTTCCATTTGTTGCTATATGATATGCATATCTATATCTGAAATTCCAGCTACTAACATAGAAGCCAAGAGACATCCACAAATCCAGTAGTTTTGGTGTAACTCTCATGTTTACCAGGTATCCATCCGTTGCTACATAATATGTATAAATTTACATTTTTTTGAATATGCACACATATCTGAAATTCCAATCACTAACATAGAAGTCACGAGACATCCAGAAATCCAGTATGTATGTAGCTGTATCACACAAACTCCCCCATGTGTGAAGTTCTAACATGGCAATATTAAGAAAAATGAATCAGTCACTAGAAGCTGATGTATGTATGTGATTCATTGGTTTCCCATCGCCATCTCACTAAGTCGCAGCTCAATGCCACAAAAGGCAGCACTCTTTTGCTTTCCTTCCACATGTATTGGTCTTTTGTTTGATTGCCAATGTCAGGCACTACAGCATGCAAGAATCAAACATGGGGCAAATGAGGGGTAGCTAACTTGGAAGCAAACAGTCAAATCTATAAATTAGCAAAATATATTTTTAACTTCCCAGTGATCCTTACTATTGTTGGATCCACCCACCACTGCATTACGATCGAAGCCCCTGGGCATTCACAGATTCATCTGAAATTATTCTCTAGTGATTTAGCGTAGATTTTTTAAACTGGGGTGATTTTGCATGGGGGATATGGAGCAAAACCACTAAAAATGGCATTTCTTACTAAACTTGCAAAACTTCAAGCGACACCACTCACAGAGCAGGTGGGGAATATGGAGCAAAACCACTAACATGGCATTTTTTACTAGCAAGGCATATCTTCAAGCGACACCACTCACAGAGCAGGTGGGGAAATGGAGCAAAACCACTAACATGGCATTTTTTCTAGCAAGGCATATCTTCAAGCGACACCACTCACAGAGCAGGTGGGGAATATGGAGCAAAACCACTGACATGGCATTTTTTTACTAGCAAGGCATATGTTCAAGCGATACCATTCACAGAGCAGGTGGGGACATGGAGCAAAACCACTAACGTGACATTTTTTACTAGCAAGGCATATCTTCAAGCGACACCACTCACAGAGCAGGTGGGGGATATGGAGCAAAACCACTAAACATGGCTTTTTTTTACTAGCAAGGCATATCTTCAAGCGACACCATTCACAGAGCAGGTGGGGACATGGAGCAAAACCACTAACGTGACATTTTCTACTAGCAAGGCATATCTTCAAGCGACACCACTCACAGAGCAGGTGGGGGTATGGAGCAAAACCACTAACATGGCATTTTTGTTGGCTAACATGTTTTTTTTCACACGACGCCACTGACAGAGCAGGTGAGGGATATGGAGCAAAACCACTAACATGGCATTTCTTACTGAATTTGCAAATCTTCAAGCGACACCATTCACAGAGCAGGTGGGGAATATGGAGCAAAACCACTAACGTGGCATTTTTTTTACTAGCAACACATATGTTCAAGCGACACCACTCACAGAGCAGGTGGGGGATATGGAATAAAACCACTAACATGGCATTTCTTACTAAATTTGCACATCTTCAAGCGACACCACTCACAGAGCAGGTGGGGACATGGAGCAAAACCACTAACATGGCATTTTTTCACTAGCAAGGCATATGTTCAAGCGACACCACTCACAGAGCAGGTGGGGGATATGGAGCAAAACCACTAACATGGCATTTTTTTATTCTAGCAAGGCATATCTTCAAGCGACACCACTCACAGAGCAGCTGGGGATTATGGAGCAAAACCACAAACATAGCTTTTTTTTACTAACAAGGCATAGCTTCAAGCGACACCACTCACAGAGCAGGTGGAGGATATGGAGCAAAACCACTAACATGGCATTTTTTTACTAACGAGGCATAGCTTCAAGCGACACCACTCACAGAGCACGTGAGGAGAAATTTAGATACTGTAGAAAAGAAGATCTGGAACTGGGAAACCATGTTGCTGGCTCTTCCAGTTCAAACATCTTACATAAAAGTGCTATGTTAGTAGTAGTCTGGTACGCACATCTAACCTAAAAATTGGAATTTGACTCTTTTCTTTTCAAATTAAAAGTCTTTGTGTAAAAGTCTTCAAAAAGAAATTCAGAGGTATGTAGCTATATCACACAAACTTCCCCATGTGCGAAGTTCTAACATGGCAATTTTAAGAGAACATGAATCAGTCCCATGCTATTGAGCCATGAAAAGCTTCAAACGTACCATTTGTTTTTTCAACTGTATGGGCACTACGATGTTGTTGCGACGGGGGACGCCAGGGGAAGACGGGACTTCGTCGTACTGAAAACGGTTGTTTTTTGCAAAACCCAGTAAAAATCATGGTTTTTGGTGTCAGCAAAGACGGAGGTGCTAACATGGAAAGCATGTCAATGCAACGCGGTTTTGGGTTTCTATGTTAAATCACTAGAGTGTACATCAAACAATTTTTAAGCCAGACAACTTTTACACCAAACAACTTTTAGAACAAACATCTTTTACACCAGGCACCCTTTACCCCAGAAACCTTTGCACCAAACAACTTGTAAGGAGCATCCGTTCTCACCAGCCTTTCTCAGCAGCCACCCTCAGCAGCCTGTTAAAGAGCAGCCATCCTGAGCTGCCACCCTTAGAAGCCATCCTGCTGTAGTCAGGGTTGGTGGTCAGCTATGGGCTCGATATTTGACAACATCTTGTTGTTGTCCATTGAACATCAACTTGCTGTGGTCAGGGGTTGGTGGTCAGCTATCAGTAACAATTGCCGCAAAAACGCAACCAGACAAAAACACAAACGCGCAAACACAAACACACAACCACACAAAAACACAAACCCACAAAATTACAAACACAAAGACACACAAAAACACAAGCCCACAAAAACACCAACACAACAAAAACACGAACAAACAAACAAAAAGCAAGGACAAAAACACAAACACGCAAACACACACACACACACAAAATTACAAAAACACGCACAAACACAAACACAAAAACACAGAAAAACACAAACACACAACCAGAAGCAGAAGCACACAAAAACACAACCACACAAAAACACGACCACGCAAAAACACAAACACGCAAACACACGAAAACATTCAAAAAAACCAAACACGAACACAGAAAAACACAAACACACAACCACACGAAAACACAAACCCATAAAAACACAAACACAAAAACACAAACCCACCAAAACACAAACGCACAAACACACAAGCACGACAAAAACACAAAAACACAAACAAACAAACAAAAAACACACACAAATACACGAACACAAAACACAGAAAACCCAAACACACGAACACAAGCAGAAAAACACAGGAACACAACCACACAAAAACACCACCACGCAAAAAACACAAACACACACAAACACGCAAATACACAAAAGCACAAAAATCTAAACATAAACACCAAAAAAAGAGTTCTTTGAGAGAACCCCTTCGCAACGCTTTCGGGAATCAAAAGGAAGCAAGGTGCTAAGCTATTATGAGTGTGGGCTAGGGGTATCATGCCGGTTTATCTGGCTTTCGTTTCCCCCCTCACAGGTTTTTTTCAAATTATTTGACAACGTTTTGTATGTGTCATTTTTTTTCATTTTTGCGTAGGGTACGCCCTAGTTGACATGTAAGCCATGGCAGATCTGACGCCCCTCCCCCACGGCCGAATGAATCTAGTATTTTTCGGGATGAAAATATGTAGGCCGTTAAGGGAACCATTTCTTCCACGTAAACAGTGGATCACAATGTTTGACATTTGCTTGTATAAACGTTTGCTTTCGAGACACGATTTTGTACGCTTGCTGAGCAAAGGTAGACTTTCATTCAATACTTGGGTACATGTCATTGAGCAAAGGTACCGTTTTCGAGGTGACTTTGTATACATATATTTTGGAATGATCGTAAAATACAAATGTAAACAGATATAAACATGTAGATTTGAAGTGCAAATTCATATTTTACAAAAAAATACCTTTGGGGTACAATTTTGTGCCGTCCATGTCGAAATGTAGAAATGTATACTGTACTTTCATTGCATTCTTTCACTCCTTTCATTTTGCAAAAAATGTACTTTCATTGTTTACTTTGATCCAATTATTGTTCAAAGGTGTACTTTGATTGTTTTGTTTGAAAGATTGCATTCTGCAAATATCATTTTGGAACACACTTGGTATACCTATCTTCTTTGCAATACCATTTGAAGCGGGAATCGTAACATATATTTTCATTTGGAATACAATCCACATTTTGAAAATGAACATATGTAAGCAGTTGAAGGAACCATTTTTTCCACGTAAGCATTGGATTACAATGTTTGACATTTGCTTGCAGAAATGTTTGCTTTCAAAACACGATTTTGTACGCTTATTGAGCAAATGTAAACTTCCATTGTATACTTGGATACATTTCATTGTACCAAGGTACGTTTTGGAGGAGACTTTGTATGTATGGATACATCCAAAAATTATTTACAATTGTACGTAGATATGAAATATTTATGTATATACAGTGCGCCGGGGATATTTATTGGGCGTGTTTTCCAAACGATGGTTTCAAATGCATGGAGGGTCTCAGCTTTCAAATTTTACGGTGATAGACACTGCGGATAGATTTTACTTATCATTATTTTGGAGTTGTCATGTGGTACGTTTTGGTCCATATTTGAAGCTATTTGATTTACCAGACGTTTGTAGACCTACGTTTGGTGACTTTCAGCGAGATGAGAGGCATGTAACAAATGTTTACCTCCTTGCCGCTTGGTAAATGCGGGCTTCCTTGCAAAGCTCCTTTGATGACGGCTAGTGGTACGAACGGTGGTGTGGTGTGGTGTGGTGTGGTGTGGTGGTAAGTGGCGCAGTGGTGGGGCTTGGTGTGGTTTCTACAACAAACCGAGTCCATGAGCCGCCGGCCAAGCCGCTGTCACTGAGGGCTCCTCTTCGTTCAAAGGCCACGAACTCCTGGAGAAGTTCATCCGACGATGTAACGTTCACGAGACTTGGATCATTTTTTTTTCAGCTTTGTTCACATGTTCACGAAGCGATCACGAAGCAAGACGACGTGCGAAGTGTCAATCGGTGGAAACATGTGAATATCATGTCACGTCGTCTCATTTCCACGACATACGTTTGTTTGTGGCTCCCTTTTTTTTGAAGTTTTGAAGAGTTGCGCGGCTGTGCAATATAAAATCGCCCAGGAATGGAGGTTGCTGCATACCATGCTGACGCAACAATCAGGGCGCAGGATGATGACACCTGGAGTTGGCAGGTCGTCAGATCAAGAAATTCCAACTCGAGGCATTATAGCAACTCTAGCAGCTGCAACACTTTTGGTGCTTAAAATTTCTGGTTTGGAGTCGTTTCTGATTGCACAAGATTTCATGCTTTTTGATGTGCTGATATGTCAGTAGAATTGTCATGTTGCGATTCACCAACATGCTGGTATCTGTTATGACCCCGTGACCCTGTGATGTTTTTGACTTCTCACATTGTGAACCTGATTTGCCTGCCACATGCCAGAGGCTGGGAAAGAGGCAACGAGTGGAACTTGGGCAAGAGGGAGGGTAGAGTCTTGGCAGTGATTGTGTTGAGCTTGGAACATGGTGCATTGAATGGCGACCAACCACCTCCCTAAAGAAACTCCAAGTCACATCTTCACTGGGTGCACTCGGATATGTCGTATGACAAAATGGAATCAATGGTTGCTTGAAATTTGACACGGGCGGACAGAGAGAAACTGGTTGGTTCCTGTCGTATGCACGCAAGACGCATCTGAATCGAAGGCTTAGAAATTTCCAAAACGTGCAACCAGAAGACATGAAGAGACATGAAAACATATGAAAAGATATATATATATATGAAAACATATGAAAACACGTGCGAACAAAAAAATACAAACCCTATCGAACCCTCAACGTCGTTTGCTTTGGGTTACTCAAGCCTCAATAGTCGGAGTGTACAAGAGAGTCAAGTTGAGCCCAAGGATTGTGGAGAGATGTTTTCAGGACTCCCGTCTATGAGTCGACGTCTTAGTGACACATCAATGGAATTCACGATGTGTTTTACATTTGTTTTATTTCATTGTATTTGTTTGTATGTCTATTGCGACGAGCTGGTAAGCTGACAGGCACTATGGCATTTCGACATTTCACACTTTGCTGCATTTATCCGATCGCATGTTGGACGAGGCAGCGTGGCTTTTTTTTCCTCCGAAGCATTTTTCGGACCCAAAGCAAAACACGGAGAGCAGCATTTGGCACCTGAAGGTCTTGAGTTGCGTGAAGGGCTATCACGAAGAGAAACGTCAGCTGAAGGGTCTCAAAAAAGCTCGGCAAGGAGCTCGGAATGAGGGAAAGAGGAAAAAGATATAAAAAGATTAATGAATATTATTATTAATAAATATTCAAGAGTTGTTAAAGAGTTGTTTAAAGTCTAGAATTTTCAAAATTTCATCTAATCTCTTTAACAATCAGTTTGTATCGCAGTGACTTGGGAGGTCTCAGGCTTCCAGCCCTTTTGCAGGACAATGGGACCGGACGCGGCAGCCACACTTGACTTTCAAACGCTTGCAAAGCCTTGGGTGCGTACTTTGATTTATTTTGATTTGTATTGATTTGCAAGTTGCGGCATTCATGAGTGTGGCGGCCTCGCATGTTGGTAGACCCTGGAAATGTAGCACTGAAGCAGCTACTCCTCCATTTGTGGGCTTGGGGTGAAATTAAGAAGTTGATGCTCCAAGTGTGAACTAAGATTTCAGTTGAGCAATGTTGAGCATGGTAAGCATAACAAGCAATACAAGCGATGCAAATTTTTACAAGCAATCTCTCAAAAATCTTATTGGCTTATTCAAATTCAGCCAGCTGTGAGCGGGTCTCAATGTGGAGCTGAGGAGATCTCGGATCAGATGTTACTTGGAAAGCATAGGAAAGCAGCAAGGAAAGCAAAACAACCATCAATAGCGGCAAAGGCAGAAAGCGACCACATTCGATTGAAAGTCTGACAAGGTTTGAACATTGGGACTTTCATGCTCAGATGCAAGGCTTGCTGAAGAGTCTTGGTCAATCTGGGTCATGTCTTCTTACATTGAATATTACATGGATTCCTCCATGTTCTTTTGACTGCCTTTGTGGAGTTGCACCATTTGCCTTTTATTCTTCTTTTGGGGCGTGTCGTAGCTTTGCCATGCTGTTGGCATGTTCCTCTTAACGGATCGTTGAGGAACGATTTCCGAGCACCAAAGACTATTGAGCACCTGTTTCCGCGTCACGTCAACCGATGGCAAGACAAACTGATCAAGGAGCTGTGAGGATTCCTGTTGGCAGATATTAGACCCAAAAAGTACTAAAGAGGATCTAAAACATTTGAGCTGTTGTGCATGCAGGAGAATGTGTCAGAGAGTGACATGCAGAAGTTCGAAGAGATTCGGCAGTTCTTCTTCTTGTACGAGACAACCGGAAGCAACATGAAACTCGTTAGCACTATCGCTTCTGTTTGCGAGTTCTTGCCATTCAACTCACAAAGATCATCAACCAGGCCAACACAACTTAGCATTTCTGGCCCCACTCAAAACCAGAAAATTCAAAGTCCTATTCACAACTTGTTGAGGAACCGACTAACAAGTGTCCTTCATATGATTGGCTGAAACGAACCATCCGAAATTGTCGCCTCGGATCTTGCCCTCTCTCAACGGTTCAGACCTCGGATCCCGAGGACCCATTGCAGCTTGATGGGTCGTTGGCCTTAATTCCAGCATGTTTCATTTGGAACATCATCTTTGTGGCCACAAGCTGAGGTTCACAGGATTTGTTCACAACCACGGGCAAGTGGCACTTCCCTGATGCAGATGATGTGCAAAACCAACTTTTTGAGAATATTGCCTGGCTTTTTGACAAGAGACTTGGCAAGGCTAACCTTGGAAAAATCATTTTTGAGATGAGGGGATGAGAATCAAGATCCGGATCATCTGTGAAAGTTTAGTTCCCCCACAAGAATAGAGGGAGTGGTATCAAAAGAAATAATAGGCATTAAAAAAGAGGCATCACAAAAAAACACTAAGGAAACAAGGAAGGACGAAGGGAAGCAAGGAAAGAAGGAATGTCAGTACTACTACTCCTTTTCATACTACTACTACTACTACTACTGCTACTACTACTGCTACTACTTACTACTACTGCTACTGTACTGCTACCACTCCTGTTCATATGACTACTACTACTACTGCTGCTACTACTTCTACTACTTCTACTACTACTACTACTACTACTGCTACTACTACTACTACTACTCATACTGTTACTACTTCTACGACTAGTTCTACTACTACTACTACTACTGCTACTACTACTACTACTGCTGCTGCTACTACTTCTACTACTTCTACTACTACTACTACTACTACTACGACTATTATTACTACTTCTTATGCATGCAGCTGGTGTAACATGCCTGCAGCTAATGTAGTCTTCGGATTTGGATGGCCACCTTGTCAACCTGGATGCGAGGAGATGATTTGAAAGCATCGAGTCTCCGAGCGTGTGTGGAACATGTTTAAAGAAAGTTGTCTGCCATTGGAAAGAGTTGGCACAAGGGGATTCCTAGTAGAAAGGAATTTGTTGACCCTGCACTGCATCTATCTGCTGGAATCGTTTGAGAGCAGCTGCAATTACATTTGTTCTGGGGCGGAGTTGCGCGTGTTCACACCTTGTGTTGGTGGAGGTGGTGACATCAGCCAGCGCCTTGAGGGCTGTATGATTTGCCCCTATATGTGCCTATTTGTTTCTTTCGGTTTGGGGGCCGCGTGTGCTGGATTTGTGCTGACATCACTTTGGCGCGCCTCAACAAAGTTCTGCAAGCGCACGCATTCAAAGAAGAAAGCGGCTAGCCTCAGAATCATTCTTTCAGTCCAAGCAGAGGTTTTTGCAGGGCAATTTTCAGAAACATGGAGTTTTCATGACTCATTAGGATGGCCTTGGCTGACGCCAGCGCAGGAAAGACCCACGTGTGCACGCGCACGGATTCGGTTTTTGAATGATAGGCGCTTTTTTTTATTCTCGAAACTGACCAACATATTCTTTGGCGCTTCTGTGTAGTGGACAAAAAATGATGCCTGCATGTAAGCCACCGACTTGAAACAGATATCAAATACCATTTTGGCCTTCGGCACCACAGACAAGAGCTGCGCACGGATGAGCGAAGATTTGGCGCGGAAGAAAAAACAGTTTGAGTTGAGAATTTTAGCTTCCTGCAGTTCCTGTAGTTTGGAAGCCAGGTAATTTTGTTTGGTCCCCCTTTTTTTTTTTCCAGAAAAGCGTGTTTTGTGGGCTCCTGTTTTTCATACCTGTGAAATTTCTTTTGCATTTGTTTTGCTTGCTTCTTCTTGAAAGATTGCCTCAAAGCTTTAACAAGTGACGAGAATGTTGAAGGCAAAGGGACCCCACCCCCCCCAAAAAAATAGAAAAGGTTCTAAGCAAAAGGGTCCAACGGCAAGAAAAAAATAACTATAGATGCTAAACATACAAAGAGGATGGGAGGGCGACGTTGGGGAAAGGGGTAACAAAAAAGAATTATTGTATTTTGTTCCCCCCCCCCGCCCCGGTGGCAAAAAACAACAAAACAGAATGCGCAACACACACAAAAAAGAAGGGGGGGGGAAGCGCCCGGTTTTTTTTTGGTTTTTTTTCCAATGAGTTCGGCGTGATCTTCTAGGCTCTCGCCTGCTGCTCCGGGAGGAGGCAAAGAAGCACCAGACAGCCGATTTGCAAGCCACTCTGTATCCGTGACAAGGTCTGGGTGAACCAAGCCCA
>Ga0126337_10000434_pt1 | contig 20955 bp, 14 predicted proteins | sample DipCmetagenome_FD_92527 | JGI IMG/M metagenome (GOLD analysis project Ga0126337, IMG submission 92527) | Coral microbial communities from La Bocana,Puerto Morelos, Mexico - Diploria C A metagenome | ecosystem: Host-associated > Invertebrates > Cnidaria > Coral | place: La Bocana,Puerto Morelos...
CGGGCAATCACAAAGTGCACGGGTAGTTCAATAAACCAGTGAAAACCCGAAGCAAATACCTGTGTGTAGCCAGCATGAAGCGCGGGAATACGTGTGCGATTGTCAAAAAATCGAGTAATAATTTATTTTGGCTTTATTTCTGACTGCAAAATGCAAAAAACTCCTTGTAGCTAACCTCAACACTAAATTGAACAGTGCTGTATGATGCAACTTATATGTTTAGAAAAAGAAAAAACAACGATGGGCAAACGCAATAGAATCATCTCGATTACCTTGTGCAGACTTTCAAGTGGATGCTTTTGACAGGCTGGTGTTTCGGTGGCGGTTTTTTGTTTTTCTTGTTCCCTTTATTGTCTTTATTTTTGGCTGCTTCTCTTGCCTTCTTTCTACATTCTCGTTTCTTTTGCTTGTTCTTAATCTTTTTGCATTGTTTTATGTCAACCCTATTCTTCTTGTCGTCTTTACCCTTGCCCTTGTCTTCATCCTCGTCTGCATCATCTTGCACAGGACCAAACAGATCCGCGGCTTCATTTTCTTTGATTTCTTCGACTTTCGTTGTTAAAATAAACTTGCAGATTTCACCGCGTGACGAAGGAAGGTTGTAGCGAACTTCCACCTTAAAAAAAGAACGTAGCAATTGGCATAACGGCAGAGATCTTTGCATTAAACCCGGATTGACGTCTTAATAAGCCCAGGAACTCTCACTTTTATGATTAAATACAGGAGTCGCTTTCTATTTAACTGCAAAAACCAGTTCCTATTTGCATGTTGGATGGAAGCTGTTTACCTGAATTTCCGGAAAAGAGGACAACTTCGCGAGGTATACCCACATTTTGTAACATTTCTTACCGGGAATTCCGGATTCATTTGATTTTCCTCCCGAAATTTCTGGAATTTTGGATTAGTTGTTCGCATTTCGGAAATTCAACAATTTTCGGATTTTCCGGAATCTTTCAAAGGAAATTTCGATACCATTTGCCCTGGTTACGAATTTTTGGTTGAATAGAAAGCGCCTAATCTCTGCCAAAGTAATAGTAATAATAATAATCATTTTAATTCTCGTGTTTATTAAGACAAACGTTAATTAAGTCCCAACGCTCGATGTCCAATGTCCAATTACATAATGATGTGAAAACGAAATGAATACTGGTATTTGTATTCCAGTGGTGACATACTTCAAGCCTGCTGCTCAGTAGATACTCAATACTTTCAGGTGAAGACTAAGGACAGGTAATTGAAGAGCAAAAGAGAATTTAACTTACCTCTAACAGTCCAACGCCGGTTCCACGACTGTCCACATACAGGTCTCCACCGAGGAAATTCTTAATCTGTCGATAAAACACAGAAAGAAGTTAATAAGCGCCCAAGCCCGTAGCGACGACAGCCGATTAAAATTAAATGACACAAAACCATTTGGGTAATACATTTTCGAACGCTATCAATGTATACATCGTAGCTTCAAAACGTACGTAATTCATTACTGCATTGGAGTCTTAATCCTTACGTTATATTCTCTTCGTAAGAGTGCGTTTTCTGGCGTGAAGTGTATCTCCGGTGGTTTCCAGTCCACGTCACTTTCGGACGTTAGTTTGACTCTGAGATCCAACGCGTTTCCAGCTGTTTTCTCGCTGTACAATGCCAGAGCTTGTAATGCCACAACGGTATCCTGTTAAAAAAAGTAAAGGCATTTTCGGATTAGGTATTTTATGCTACAAAGCCTACTACGGGTATATTACGAACTCACAAAGTGACCAGCTCCTAGTTGGCTTGATAGCTCAGTCGGTAGAGCACTGCACCGGTATCGCAGATGTCACAGGTTCGAATCCCGTTCAGGCCTGAACTTTTTTTTTCAGGCTTTAATTTCACAACCGCTTTAGTCGTGTGTGTAACTGCGACATTCAATCATAAATTCATATCTTTCTCCGCAGTTCAAATATATGATCTTTCATACATTCATTTGCATCCTTCACCTTCTACGGGTATAAGTGACCAGCTCCCAGTTAGCTTGATAGCTCAGTCGGTAGAGCACTGCACCGGTATCGCAGAGGTCACGGGTTCGAATCCCGTTCAGGCCTGAACTTTTTTCAGGATTTAATTTCACAACTGCTTAAGTTGTGTGTGTAACTGCGATGTTCAATCATAAATTTATATCTTTCTTTTTCTTTCAAAGACATATGATTATGCCACTTTACGGTCGTTGGTGCCCCTCCGAAGGGCACTAACACATGGCGTCTCCAAACAAAGTTCAATAAATTTGGGTGAAACACTTAACCGAATAACGCGCGAATGCCTAGCATCTTGATTCAATTTATTGAATGGTTACGAATTTTGTTTGTAACGGCGTGACACTGCAAACCAGCCATAGGATTGTAGAGTATTTTAAAAAATTATGCAAATTCATTATTATAAGTTTTTCAAGATTTTCAATACTTCCATGACGTAGTTGACACTATTGACATTTAGTGATCAAGTTATCAAACGAATTTGTCTGGGTATTAGATACAAACCTGAGTGGAAACAAATCCAACACCACCTTGTCTCTGATTGGTGAGATATGTCACAATAGAACCAGCGTAACCAGTGCGGCCGAGGATGACTTGAGTAAGCAGTACATAGCCAGCGGTTTCCACATTAAGCGCATTCCCTCCAGCGTTCCAGTGCCGTGACTTTTTATCTGAAATAACAATAACAAACAGCGGGCAATTCCTACGCGAGTGCTGCAAAACTTTTCTTGCAAACGAGAGATTTTATGAAACTCGCTACCCTGGTTAAATTGCTTTCTTGTAACCTATTTATGATTGAAAGACAATTCAATATAGACAGTCAAATTTAACAACGTACGATTTCAAAGACGCGCAATTTCAGAAATGCTTTTACATTATGTTTAATAAAAGAAAGGATAGTGACGATTAAACGTAATTTTAGCATGCGTTATCTCACATAATAAGTCTGTTTTTGGAGTCAATCTGATAAATTACAGTTTAGTAATCTTTTTAAACTAACCGTTGTCGTAAATAGCGCGTTGTACAAGTCGGTCGTTTGCATTGAACCTTTCTGGGCTGTTTACCAGGGCCAGAGCGTACGCTGTTAGAGCCATGCTGTAAGGTTTGTTCAGAGTTTTGTACTGCTTTTCCAAGTAGTCTTGGGCACGAAGTATTGACGCTTTTGAATTCTAGAAGCAGATATTGGAGTTATTCTATTTATAGAGTTGTATAACTTCTAGTTTAAATATTCTCTGCTTTTAAAGGTACATCTACACCACAAGGAGAACAGAAGTGAAATTACGAACGAAATCATTTGATTGTCTTCAATAGAACCTGAATTACGGTACTAATACGGTATTTGCTAGAGAACTTCCTGTAGTTACATTCACTTGAAACTACAACTAACATTCCATATTTCTTTTTTTGTGATAGTTTGCTATCATCACTGTTAATCTTTTCTTTTATTGATAATTACTGATAAATGATAATTATTGATAATTATCAATAAATGGAAAAGCGATTTTAACCTCCCGGATGATCAGTTGAGAGAATTTTTCTGTTATCTCATTCTGTCGTGCTCGAATCTTACGTAAAGGCTTTCCAGTATAAAGTGATTAACAATATACTCTACACAGAAAAAAATTATTCAAAATTGGTTAAAGATCAGACGATGTTTGTGCTTTTTGTGAGGCCGAACCAGAAACGTTATACCATATCCTTTTTCAGTGAACTTACTCAAGGCAAATTTGGAACAATTTTGAATCTTATTGGTGCCTTTTATCAAATCAACAGGTTCGTCTTTCTTTGCAGAATGTTATATTTGGTATAATATCTAAGCAATGCCCTTTAACCAATCTACTGAATTACTTTATTTTTGTTGGAAAGCTGTTTTTGTGAGACTGCAGAAGAAACCAAATGCATCCTAAAATTAAAAGTTATCAAAACATACTTGTAAAAAATATGAAACTGAACGTAAGATAAGTAAGAAGGATTATTTTCAACAAAAATGGATATTTAGCCCTTAAAAGAAATAAAATCAATGCGTAGATAGATTAAACCCATAAGTAATCAAAGAAACAATTTGAATGTATGTATCCTTTGTTCTTGTTGTCTTTTTTGTTTATGTTTTGTCACTTGTTATATAACGTAAGTTATTGATGTAAACTTCAGAGCCATTAAAAAAACTGTTATCTTTTCTATAAATAATGATTTGTTTCTTTCTTTATTACGGCCACTTTTTTCTTTCTTTGCGAAACGCCCATACATTTTGTTATAAGAAAACAGTGTTAATTCGTCCACCCCGTTGATACGGCCAACGGCATATTCTGAAATCCCAACCTGTATAATTTTGCCCTATTCAGTATACCGTCACCATTGTTAACATTATACGGTACTGATTGAAGTTCACATACCACTCCTCCACACTTGCATTCCGCCAGCGCCGCTAACACAAAAGCTGTCATAGCAACATCCCCTTCCACATAAACACCTCCCTGTAATGTGTAAAATAATAAAGTGTGTTTGCCAAAGATTCTTAATCAGCAATCATACAGGAAACCAACGGTAGGAGAACTTTTGGACACTTTCCAAAGATTTCCGCCCGTGTCAGATAACATTTCGAAGATTTCGAGTTTTCCGAAAATTCTGCCTCCCTTCCTCCCTTTGACCTCAAACCTTAAGTACACATGCTGCCCCCTTGCCCTACTCTTCTGCATTGCTCTACCAGCTGAGCTATCAAGCCAACTGAGAGCTCGTCACATGGTGAGTTCGTAATATACCCGTAGTGACCAGTTTCCAGATGGCTAGAAAGCTCAGTTGGTGGAGCACTGCACCGGTATCGCAGAGGTCATGGGTTCGAATCGCGTTCCGGCCTGAAGTTTTTTTCAGGCCTTAATTTCACAACTGCATAAGTTGTGTAACTGCGGTGATCAATCATGTCTTGATATCTTTCTCCGCTTTCTTTCTTCATATCTTTCTCTCAATTCATATATTCATTTGCATGCTTCCTTCGCACTGTCTACTAAAGTTTTCAAAACTTATGAAAAGTATAACAGAGGTTTTCGCTTAAGAGAAGTTCTCAAAAGGCATTCCGAATTTGTGATAGATACGATTTATTAGTAATTGGACCTCGTTTCGTAAAATTTGGAAGAAATTGTGCTCCTAATTTCAAATTAGCCCCGCGCTTCGCGCTCGTCCGATTTTGAAATTATTCGCGTGATTACTCCCTAAGTTGTACTCCACTCGGCTCAATTACTATTACTAATAACTCCCGTCTTTCAAGCAAGCATCACCATCCTGTAACCTGCCATTAGCAATTATGTGTACCTTGAACGTTTTAACAAGTGAATATATCAATGATCGTATATTTGAACTGCGGAGAATGATATGAAGACATGATTTAAAATCATCGTAGTTATACACACAACTTAAGCAGCTGTGTGAACGTTTTATGTTGTAATTTTTCCTAATGGATGAACATTTATGTAATTTTTCCAGAAAACGTCTTATTTCACACAAATCCCGTCCTTGGTAGGTGAGTGTTTGATTTCTTACCACCATCTCTCTATGAATGACAGCGTTAACCTCGGGCAAGGCACCATCTGCGCGTTGGTTTGCAACCAACCAGCCTACAGAAGTACACACTAGATCCTGATCGATATTAACCCCAGCAAATTTCTGGGCCTGACAGAATACCCTCATGACAAAAGCGGTCAACCTTAAAAAGTAAACAAGAGAGGTCATAGTTTATTAAGCTTAACGTGGTAGAGCGGAAAGAGACATTTTAGTAAAGCACAATTCTTTTTCTTCATCAAAAGAGCGAGTTTTCATTACATCTACTGCACTTAGCTTTAAAACTCGAAATTTAAGTAATGATTGCTATTGCACTACGCAATAGAAAGGCAAATTCCCATTAAAACAGGATGTGCCAGGTCTCTCTCCACCACACAGGCTCCCTTGGGAAGCTCCCCTGGGGAGCCTCTGCGGAGGAAAAAGTCAGCTGGGTTTCATTTGCAATAATTGTTAGCAATGAAGACTCAGTTCAGACGCCGCGCCCGTCATGTGCCATACCAAACCGCATGCCTCCACCGTGCCTAAGAAACAGAAAACATTCTCCCTGTTTCTATTGAGCTATACGAAAAGTGAGGGTTTGGGAGAATGAAAAATACTATAGAATTACAAGCTGCTGAAAAGTGTTTCCATAGCTTTTTAGAGCTCAGAAATGAAAATCACTCGTTTGTTTCGTTTGTGCTCGAGTCATTGTCATGTCAAAAGGTCCTGCTATTTCGCTGGAACACGGCTTACTAAAAAAGTGTCACTTACTTCTATGATTATGTATAGAGTATGCAACAAAGCTTTATTATTTTTACAAACCATGTGCTTCCTGGTCGGGAATTTCCCCATGCGCTAAACGAATTGTCATTACGACGATAATTTAATTCTCTCTGGTAGCCTGTAAAAGAACAGCGCCACAGCGTAAAAACCTTTGTAACAGACGAAATGAACGAACCATAAACCACTAATTTCAAAAAAATTCCTCCTATCTCGTTTTTATCCTTTAGAAGGGAATAATAATAATAATAATAATAATAATAATAATAATTACTTTATTTAAGTGTCAATGTCTTCTAGCGCTCTCGCATTAATCGGGGACACTTTCCAAGCTTTCCAAGGGAACACAAACTAAAAATTCAGTTGAGGTTAATGAGAATTCGCTTTGGGTTACGGCCCCTAGATCACATTTGTCGACATAAAAGCCTCCCAAAAATATAAATTGGTCAAAAGGTCAAACTGAACGCAATGAAGTCTGCATACGATGGCTCGTCAGGCCGGCACTCAAGCCGGTTTCAGGAAAATGAAACGACTAGGAGTATATATTTTTACTCCCCCTCAGGATGGGAATCTAGGCAATCGAAGGGTTAAACCACGGCATTAAATTCGCCGCTACACATTGATACACCCGGGTGGAAAGAGGGACTGTACCAGTTAAGTCTCTTGCCAAGAACATAACACAGTGTCCCCGATCAGGGCTCCAACCCGAACTGCTCGATAGGGAGACGAGCGCACTAATCAATGCATGAGGCTACCGCATCACTAAAATATGTACACAGCCACCTGTGAAATGCAGAAAAAGCTTTCATTCAAAGGCACATTACTAAAAGTACCTGACTGAATGAAGCGATAAGCATTCTCCTCATTAGCTCCACTGAGTTGGTTGGTGTTCATTAGGTATTCTAAAACGTACACGTTTGGAGCAAGATAGATCATCGTTTGCTCCCCACACCCTGTGGGTTGCTGGAAAAACTTCTCCAGACCACCCTCGATGGTAGTGTTGACAACAGGACCAAGAAGGTTTCCTGAAGCAAAAATGGCTTACGTTGAGTAACCCCTTAGAAAACCTTTGATAGGACACCACAAACGTTAATGATTTTGTAGGGCTCAAACACAATGCAAAGAAGTGAATTGGAAAGACTTGAGATAAGAAATTGACTGTGTTTTTCTACCAATAAAAATCTTCTCATTGGCACGCTAGACGTACTCAAAATATTGTTAACGAGTAAGAAAAAAAGATACTCAAGTTCTAAAATTAACTTAATTGAGTTTAGATAAACTGACGAATTTTTGCTTCATTGATAGATGCTTTAGTTAAATTTTCCGGCTGTTTTGATTCCAGACATGCTAAGGGACGATCATGTGCTTCAGCTGGAAATAAACGAAATATAATTGATTCAAAAAAGATTATGATTTAATTTTTTGTGCGCCAAACTTCTTCAGTTTAAGCTCACATCAAATAAAATAACTACTGACTCACCAGTCAAATAAACAACAGCTCCCACTGAACCGGGGATAGCTTTCTCAGGAAATTTCAATTTTATACTGTCCAGTTGTCCGTGGGGACCCACTCGTGCTACAAGAACAATTAAAAGCACATGCATTGACTTGCATCCTAAAAGGAAAAAAAAAAACTGAAAAAAAAACTTTTTTTTGCTCAAATAGAACCATTGTTTTGTTTGGGTTCCAAATCCGTTGAGATGCCAAAAAACAACCAAAAAAAGTTATGCTTGGGAGGCTCTTATTCTTTTACTGCATAAAGTTGCGGCTGAATTTTGTTACATGTTGCCACAGGTCCAAACAGAGAGAAAAAATAATAAATCTAAAGCAAGAGATTTTCTCTCCAGACAAAACATTATAAGTGCTATGGTCTCCTCCAATTAAATTAATCCGTTTCAATTTGGTTTAGTTTTGATCATACATACTACTCTTCAGATTCTCCTGAGTATTACATTGTTTTTTTGGCATTTCAAATCATTAGTCTGAGATTTGAGTCTGAAAGATTTGAATTTGAAAGACTTGGCCATCACATCAGAAACAGTTTGAGTTTGATATGAGAGGCTCATGCAATTCTGATTCGCCAGGGTTACGTTTACTGTCGTACACAACTGAAAATTTCCTCATGCGAGTACTAATTATATTTTGATTCCAGTTTTCCGTTGGAGAAAGCGGCTTCGACCCTTACCTACATTTACGTTTGGACTTATAGAACTATATTCCAATGGGAATCAGTCATTTTTCAAGGCGCAAGTGTAAACACATTCATAACAGTAATAACAATAATACAATTAAAATATCTGTAGACTGAGATTAAATTACTCGGCAAAATAAGGCTCCACCCGTCACATCGTTTTAAACGTCACACTACAACTATACATACATTGACTCTCAAAAGGAGCTACTGTTGGCTTCTTTGCCTGTTCTTCTCCATCTTTTGGTCCATCATTAAGATTACCTAAGTAAATGAGATGTCACACACATGATTCACCCGAGACATACAACCTTCACATTTTATACTAAAATTCGAGAGATAAAAAAGCGAAAGCTCCTCATGTTTCTCCTCTATATAGTCGCATAAAACAGTAAGGTCGAAGCATTACCAGCTGGATCCAGTATGAAAGATTGCGACTTTCGGTGCTCCACTCCTTCTGGCTGAAATGAAACAAGTAAATTACGTATATTTGGTAATTAAATTAGTTACAAAGAAAACAGTATAAGATTGCAACAAATATTTTCCCAAATAAAATTGTAGTGTAAACGTTGGGAGAGAGGTTGCTGAATTTGACGTTTCACCGATACGCAGGGTGTTTCCCATTCAACCAAAAGATCCGAAACATTTAAAACGGTGGAAGATGCTATGAATTGTTTGTTTGAAACGTTTCTGGAAATTCGAGAAGTTAAGGCCTGGGTCAAAGACATTTACTTGCAAAAATAATTCATCAGACATATTTCTACAGACATACATGACAATGGAACCAAATTTAGCACGCAGTTAGGATTTAACTTCCTAAACATTCTAAAGTGGAATTGGTGACAAAGCAGTTTGTCTCTATTTTTGTTAGCTGCAAAGGAAGAGGCTATTTTCGTGTCGTTTCGGTAGGACAGCTAAGTTTTGGCTGCCGCTCGTACCGCAGGCGCAGCCGCCATATGGAAGGGGCATTAAACTGCTTAAGAAATTTGAAAACTGAAAAGGGATCCATTCAACCGATAACATTGATTGTTGTTTTCTTGGCCATAAATAGACTCTTTAATATACCAAAAGCTGGAAAAAAGCTTTTTTTGATAAGTTCTCCTAGGTACGGCGCGAGTTTGTGTGCATGCAACGGCTGTCTGTGTGACGTCATAAGTTTAGTATTACTGAGAAAATTCATCGTTCTAGTTTCTGATTGGCCAAGCCTTAAATTAATTCGACTTTTAATCCTTTGAGTACATTTACATAAGTACATTTGAATACCTATGATTTAAATCTTTATTTAAACCTACCACAACAAATACTTTCCTCCTGACGGCATCTCCAGCAATATTCATATACACATTATTAATTTTTACTTGAAGAATAGAGGAAACTTCAACTTCTATTTCCCCAATTCTCTTCGGAACAATCGGTACCGCTACAGACCGGGCATCATTGTCTGGCACTTTGATCCGCCCAATAAGAGTAAGTTTGCGGTCGAGAGCAATAGAACAGAAGTCCTTGTCGCCCTTCAGGTAGAGTTTCACCTGATGGAGAGATGGAAGGTAATAAACCAGCTTATTTAATTTGCACTTCTTAAAAAAAAGATAGTGGGAAGCCCGGAAGAAAGTTAAGGTGACCGTTACTAATGCCGAATTTCCAAACCTATTATTTGTAGAGATGGTTTACTGTTGTTTGATCTAAGTTCACAGTGATTCCGCGGGGAGAAAGCAGAACCACAGGAACAAATATTCATTATATAGTTTTCCATTTATCGCGGTGAAACACGGCGAATTTCGATGAACCGATAGTAAACCAACACTTGCTCATCCTTTCGGCATTGTCGCGTACGCTTTTCTGAGACAATCTTTCTCGAAACTGCTAGTTCCAGTAATGTTGCTGCATTAGACATAAACGATTCAATAGAAAAGACTAGTCACTTTCAAACTCACCTGCATTTCCTGGTCATGATAGTTGAAGACTGTCACCAGCAGAGAAACTTGTTCTCCCCTTTTGACTGAATATGGAATCTTGAGTGAAATAAAGAAATCACGCTTTCCCACAATCCTTAACGGTGTGGCCAGACCCAGTCCTGTTTTGTTGTTGATGGCCACGGCCTGCATGACCCAAGTGGTTATGGTGTCGGGAATTGTAACGTCCATCTGGACAAGACCGCCCGGGCTGGAGGAAATGATAGAGGTTAGAATTTTTGAATCTCTAGCTCTAAGATTCATATAAACTACAGCGGAACTCGATTTTTAGAACCTCCAAGAGAAACGAAAATTGGTTCGAAAAATCGGGAAAATCAGTGAAATCAGGGGTAAAATTACAATGTTCGTCTGAGGAGAGGGAACGATTTTTGGTTCGAGTTATCGGGAGGTTCGAAAAAATGAGTGTTCAAAAATCGCGAATTCTACTGTTCAAAAAGCTATTTTGGGATGCTCGGGGCAAATTAGTATATATTTGCCCCCTAAGCATCGTATAATAGCTTTTTGAAACGATAGAATTTAAAATAGCCTCCGTATCGCTGATAAGGTCCATTGACCATTACAATCTGCAGAACATTGCAAGGTAGGTTCAAGACGATGAAGGTAATTTATGTACTAATCAACTTACCCTACAACTTTTTCATCGTAGATCCATGTTTCTGGGAAGAACGATCTAATTTGTGTTTGATCAAGTATTTCTTCATCACTCGGGCCAAAATCTCCCACACTTCTTCCCAGCAGGGCTGCGTCTGAAATTATAATGAAATATAAACACACACGGACATAATACGCATGTAAGAGACGAAACGCTTAGCTGGTTTTGGTAAATCATCTAATTTATCCAAACATTCATATGAAAAAACGAGAGTTTATCCACCAGAAAAAACGGGCGGCTTCTAAGCTGAAATGACGTTATCCCCCAAAATATTTGAATGTCTTAATCCTAATACTTCTTTGATTTTTCCACTGAATTGAAAGCAATTAAAAGAAATTAAGTTATGACGGCAGCTCCTTCAAGTCAATCGGACACAGTTACATACTATACCTTTAGAACCATATTTCTTCGTGCAGCATTTCCAGAAGGCTTCTTTGCACTCTTTGTTTTCCTGGCTGAAAACACGGTCAGCACAGGACCTATTGCTCTTCTTTTCACCCATTTCACAGCATGTCTTGTAAACTGATGGACCAAAAGCAACAGCATAATAGTTTAATAACAACTATTTTTTGTCAAAGTCGGAAAGCCTCAGAAAATTAGCGCTTCGGGCCCATAACTACACGACGACCAACGAACGACCAACGAACCGTCGCTCCGTTAGCATGCAGTAGAAGTATGCGAATAACGGATAAAGCAATTATCAATAGAATTATCATAGTTATACACCATTTGATAAGATAAGTCGATCAATTTCCACTGTCAGCAGTTGTGCTTTGTAACTAAGGAGTAATTATTTTTACCTAAATCATCTTCTGCACTTCTCTTCTTACGAGCGTTATTTTCATCACAGCCATAGTCTAAAACAAACAAAAACATTGCACAGGGTCAAGCAATGATTTCTTAAATATCGCTACCCTGTAATCTAGCCATTATGCATGGCTATTTAGGAGAAATAGTGTTTTTTTTTTAATTGTTTTGACATGTATAGTAATGATGCAAATTGTTACGTGTGTTGTACTCATGTAAATCGTGAAAAATTGTGTTACTGTGCACAGTCATATAACTTGTTCCTGGAGCTTCTACTCTACATGAAAACCGGTTCAACTAATAAGAATGACGATTCGCATGGGTTTTTGAAAACATCTGTCAAACTACCTTCGAGTAAGGTCGCATGTATAGGCGGTATATGCAACCGATCCGTGTTCTTCAACTATCAACTCTTTTGTATGAGATATCCGCGTATGGTTTCGGTTAAGAGTATTGCATGACATAAAATTCCCCATACCTTGTTTTCAGCAAACTCACCTTCTCTTCCGTCACTCACAAAGTTGTTAGTCATTAGGACAACACCAGCGTTCTTAAAAAAAAAAGATCGAAAAAAAAAAATATGTATATAATTTTATTATATACAAAATCCGAATTCCCGCCTCTCTTTTGAAGAAAGTACTGACTTACATTTCGTACAGCATAAAACTCAAAAGTAGTCTCACAGTAAAATTATATAGGTATTGTATTGTTTTTGAAACTGGCACAATAACGGATTCGTTTGATAAAGTCTGTGACTCTGTACGGACGCTTTTGCGACTCAGCCAAGCGAACTGAATAATAATTAGACAGAACCTTTGACAGGTCATTCACCGTTTCTGTTAGGTTTTCACTGATAAGACATTCAGTCACGTCTTCCAGGATTACAATAGCTTCCTTCAGTGATTTTACTTTGGGCTTCTTTGACACGGCATTGACCTTAAAAAATATTCCTATCACTGACAAAAACGGAGTCACCGTGTTAAAAGAAGTCAAAGAATGTCGAGTTGTAGGCCACATTCCATTTCCCCTTGCAAACACCAAAAGCCGCTCTGGTAGGGTCATTCATTTTATTATTTTATAGACAATGTGCAGATAACCAGTGTCCATAAAGCCGGCACTGGTTTGAGAGTTTGTGACTCGGGACACAGAAAAGTGTCCACTGTCCGTATTAACCGGTGTCCGTATAAAACGGGTTAATTTTGGAAAAAATATTTGAGCTTTTTGTCCATACAAACGAAACTGTCCGTTATAAGCAGGCTTCCTTATTAAGCGGGTGTCCGTTGAACGGGATTCCACTGTTCGCTTACATTACATCACCTTTCTGCGTGAGGCTCGCCGAGAGGCTATACTATTAAGGTGCGGGACTCGAAATCAGGATGTTGCGGGTGCTAGAGTTATTCTCGCTAAACTTTTAGATTAATTCTGCGGTCAGGCTTGTAAATATCCAACTTGTCGGCTCCAGACAACATTTGAGCATGAGGCTTAGAAAGAATTCTTGTTCAACTGGTCTTGTTCAAGGACCTTGGTCTTGTGTATATTTTACTTACCTTGAAGATATCTTTGTTGTTTTTGCCTCCACCTACACCGCAGCCAAGGTCGAGTTGCTCAGCACTTTTAAAAATCTGAAGGAAAGAGGAAGGGGATAGATCAGTCACCTAAACACACGCAAGGTATTGCTAATTTATGATCGCTCGAAATTTTGTTTTAATTTAGCATTAAATTTTCAAAGATCGTGATATAACATTATTTGAACAGAAATTGCGATACTGTTTTTCCGGTGGATAGCAGTTAAAAATTCTTTGAGCAATTGAAGACTATGGGTTTTATGTGACAAAACTCACGTACCCGCTCTTTGGTTAGCCTGTTCTCGTTTCTCAACAAGTAAACACTTTGGTCCACACTCAGCAGTCCCAGACGGGTTCCTTGAGGAGCCTTTATCTGGAGGACGTAATGTTGTCCAGGGAGTTTTTCTATTTCGTTTAGCTGGACTAACGTTTCGTCCGCTTGTAGCGAGAATGCATCGGGAAACTCAACCTGTAGTAAAAAAAAAAGAAATGATTGCAATGCGAGTTTTATTGTTTGCTACTGTAACCGCTGTGGAATTTTCAAAGGTGCTTTGATTGCCGTTACCTCAGTTGGAAGTTTGTCCTCAATTTTGAGCAAAACGCTGTCAGCAACAACTCGTTCATTGCTGTCGATGTAATAGGCAATCAAACGTGCCGATGGAGACATCTCTGCAGTTATACGGAAATTCCAGCTTTTAAACATACCATCGAAGTCGTCAGTGGTATCATGAGAGAGAATACGTCCACGAGAGATGACCTAAAAGACACGAGGATATTGACTCGTTCATCTACCCTGTGTAGGAGAGAGATTTTCTCTTTGAGCTGAAACGGTGCGCCTGAAAAGCGGGTTGTTCGGCTATCTGTTTAGTTACAGAATGTACTGCGGGAAGCCAAGACGACTGAGTGCACGTTTCTTTCAAGGTCCTAAATAGCTAGGGTTCCTCAAATCTGTATGGGTCTGGATGGAGAAACTGGAATCTCAGTTAGCAATTAAATATTCGGCCTTTTCCGGCTATTAGTTAAAATTTTGTCCTAATTTTCAGCTGCCAGTAAATTTTACAGATCTCAAATCTAGATTTCAGATAATACATGGATATCTTTTCCAGTTGAGATCGGATATCCAGGGTCGTGATTTTCTTTGCTCAAAGTTGATGAGTTATTAATGACTTTGTTAAATGTGACCAGAATACTGGATAAGAGAGTTTCAGAACAAGACAATAACGCTTACCGCAAATGACAGTTTTGCCGCAACATCATTGAGGCTTCGATAACTTTCACACTGAATTTTGCGACCAACCTATGAAGAAGAGTAGTGAATGCTTCACATTAATGATTATGACAAAAGTCGGTGTTACATTTAGGCCACACTCGGAGCAAGGTGCGTCAGACCTTAGAGTTTCACCAACATACTAGGGCCTAGTTCACACTAGCGACATAACGACATAACCGCTTAGGTCGGTAATGTAAACATGGACATTAAGATACAGGCCAAGCTCAGTGTAGCGACATTTCTGTAGACATAAATGTAACGACAGAGAAAAGACGTTATGTACTGAGTTATGTTTTATGTGTGAACATCCTGGAATAGAAAACTACACTGTCTCTTTCCTAAATATGCCTTTTTGTCGATTTTCATATTGCGTTATAAGCTATTATATCTTTATGTCATTAAACTCATTATGTCGTTTATGGGGATGTTGGCATTGCAAAGGTCGTTTTGTCGCTAGAGTGAACTAGGCATTATTAAGTACGGCAATCGCTTAAGCCTGGTTCATACTTGTGACATAATGACATAACGACATAACAACATAATGACATAACGACAAAAACCTTATGTCGCTTAAGTGTGAACATCGACATAACAGCATTATTTCGAGCAAAAACACAAAACATGGGGGAGGGATTGTGCCCGAGGGAGACTAAGTTCGATAGTTTTTTAGACGCTATGATTGGTCCGTTGTTATGTCGTTATGTTGAACGTTGTTTACACTTGTTTTAAGCTTGTATAACCGGAACATAACGTCATAACGACATAAAGAAAAGATCAGTTTTTTCCTTATGTCGTTATGTGCATGTCGTTATGTTGTTATTATGTCGTTATGACTACATGTTCACACTACTAACATAACGAAACAACGACCTTCTTAAGTCGTTACGCTTATGTCGTTATGTCACTAGTGTGAACCAGGCTTTAAATGACATTGAAGTTTGACTCTAGAAAGGAAAGTGTAAAATAGTCCACACAACAAAACTATAATTATACACTTAAAGACGAGGAGGTAAATGTGACAGGCTTGATTTGCTTACCTTTCCGGGCGTTAGTTGGCGAACCATAATCAATGGGGCATTTTCTGAATCGAATCGCCTCACCAGGTAAACGGCCTCTGCATTCTGTGAAACTTCCAGATCTTTATTGTCGGTTTTTACCTGTTATTAAAAGCAAACATCGAAAAAAAATGAGATCTTGGCAGGCTATGGTACGGCTGGGAACTAAGTGGGGGTGTGGGGGTACAAGTTATTCCTTTGAATAACAACAACAACAACAACAATCACTGGCTTGAAACAAATTAACCAAGATTGAAACAAATTAATGTACTTTGAAATCATTCTGTACCAAATTGAACTATAACATACACATGCTAAGGAGGCTTTGAAACATTTTGTCAATACAGTGAGATAAAGAGAACATATCAAAAAAATATATGTTAGATCAAGTTCATGGAAAAACAAAATTATGAACAACAACAACAACAACAACAACAAGGGTTTTTTTTTACGGAAGATGAAAAGAACCCGTACTGTTGGATACAATGATATTCATTCATACCGTTATTGTGATGGGGTCACATTTTGTACAAGCATCTATAACAAACTCAGCTTCTCCGTTTTTATCTGTTTCGTCCAACACCGCATTGGGATCTCTTTCCTCTCTTCTCACGTCTATCAACCTATTTCCTACTTTGCCTTGGGCGGAAATCACGATCGGGACGTTCCTCGCTGGTTTTTTGTTGGGGTAGGTGACCTTTGCCTAGGAAGCAGTTAAAACACGTCTATGATACTCCAAAAATGTACAGACCTTAGGAAAAAATATCCAAGAATACAATGTGACAAAAGTCATTTAAGAAACCTGTAATAATGTTCGCCCATTAATTAATGAATCAATTCAGTTATTGATTCAGGTTCTACTACTTAACGTTTTACATTAATCTCGAATTGAAAAAAAAAGAAAATAAAAACACTATACTGGCCGTCCATACTTTCACTACAAAACGCAGGCCTGGTTTAAAGTACTTTGGCGTGTCTTTGAACTGTATGAGATAAGGACTTGATGTAAACTGGCACGTTTTATCCACAACAGTGGCCGTGTTCCCTGTCGCCCTTTCTATAACGTCCGCCTGGACTTCAAGTCTGCTCTTCTCTGGAAACCATAAGTCCCCTGGAAGTTCCCGGATGACTTGAACTTTCTGTGATATGGTTGTGACTCCACTTGAGTTAAGCTATAGAAAAGAAAACAACGATGGGTAATGTGGCGGTGACATTTCTCAGGTCAGTAATTGACTAGAAAAAAGGGGAGCGCAAGCTATGCGGGCGACGGTGACGATTAGGACCAAGCCCAGTAGGAATGCATATTATACCTAAGAAACTCTGAGTTAGCTTAAAACTCTAAAGATGATCGGAAAGCGCGTTAGTCTCGGGATCCAGCGCTCTGCGTTGGAGCCCTGGCCGTCTTCATTACGTTGTGTTCTTGAGCAAGACACTTGACCGTCACTGTACTTCTTTCAATCCAGTGTGAGTGCCAATGGACACTAGTGAATATATAATGCTCGGAAGGGGAGGGGGTCGAGGGGGAGTGTCACAAATACTCCTAGTCGCTACATGCTACCTAAACATCGTTAAGCTCCTACTATAAGGGCGACTGGTCTGTCCTAACGCAGGCATTTTTCTATCAGTTTGAAAACTAGATCAATATGCATGTATTAGAAGAGGATTTAACTTTAAACGACAATATGAAACAATTGGCGGCCGCGCGTTTCACGTAAGTCAAATTACGCAGAATCTGGTCATTTCAAGTTTTTGGTTGCCAGAGAACAGCGTCGAAATATACCAAAATAGGAAAAACACGTGCAGACATTTGTCGCTATTGCCGTTGCTGTTGCGATCAACGCACTCTTAGGGGGAGGGGGAGAGCTATAGTTTGTTATGTAAATATGGCGCCTCTTTGGCACTTAATGATTTTTGGACTAAAGACCTATCCGGTCCAAATGTGACACGTGCCGCCCACCCACCCCACCCCCACTTAGGGACGTACCCTATACTGCTCGCATCAGTAACGTTGCTTTGTATGACGATTTTTGGAAAAAGAGTCTAATAATCTCATCTCGGTTGGCAAATAATTTTACCGTCCGATAGAAAAGCGTCCAAAAAGGCAACTGTGTTAACCACTGGATGAAAGCCGCGATATCAAGTTCTTTACGTAGAAGCAAATTGACGTACCATAATGCTTTGTTTGGAGAAAAGAATGTTCTCGCCGTTAAATCCCGCAATACGCATATAGAGAACAACGGTGCCAATAACTGGTTTTCCATACGTGTACCTTGAAAAAAAATAGACAATATTTCACATCAAGAAAAGACTGCAATGACAACATTTAAGGCTGTTTTAGGACTCGTCCACATTACGTAAGGGGAATTTGAAAACGAAGACTTGTATCACTGGATAGGAGGCCTTCCTTCCACTCTAATCGGTCACGAAAACGAAGCTTTTCGAAAACGCTCTTCGAACCGGTTGGGAGGAATTTGAAAACGGCGGGTTTTCGTTTTTGTTTGGACGGAAAACATTTGGAAATGGAGCTTCAACGATGTAGTCACGATTAACATTTGATTTCCCTGTCCGAGTTTTCCTCAATCACCAATCCATGAAAAAAAAACCGGTGTTTGCTATGTTTTTAAATTCTTCCAGCGTACTGTGGACGGAAAAGATTTGATGCTTTTTCAGAGTGAAACGTCATGTTTCAAGTTTCCCTAGTGTAGTGTAGACAGGGCTTCATAGCTCAAAGGGTAGTTGGATATTATCAATCATACCTTGCTGTTACGTCGATCGCGATTTTATTATCTGTTTTCAGAATGTAAGGCGGCACTCTGAGTTTCACCGAGAATTTGGGAAGAACTGTAAAAATTTATAACAGTGAAAATTAGAATTATTCAAACCGCCAACATAACTACCACTAAAACAATCAGAAAACAAATCTTACCATATTCTTTTACCTCGAACTGCACAGAAGTATTATGGATATTCTGCAAAAAAATATTGAAAGAATGAAGTATGTTAAGGAAACACAACCACTCAGAATAACAAGAAAAAAAAAATAGGGACTGTGGAGAGAAAGTGCCGCTATCAATTTAAAATCATCATCAAGCAGATTTAAAATGCAAAATAGATCGGCCTCGTTTCTCTCTGCAGACGAACACTATAGTGTCACGTGATCAACTCCAACCAATAAGAATATGAGAAGATTTAGTGGTGAATCAACATGTATAGAAATCAAGTGCAAATAATCTAATTGTTTTAGAATAAATCTACTCGTCGCTCAAAACTTCAGCTAAATCCGATTTACAGACACTTCGAAAACGCACCGAGGCACACTGCTACGCTACTCACTATCTGTCACATAATAGATAGTGAGTAGCATGTGAAAGATGAATTATTCAACATGACACGAGCGTGGAACAAAGAAATATCTGAGTCCCCGACGGGAATCGAACCCATGACCTCCCGAACACATGGCATATAGCCAATCAGAGAACAGCATTTGTGATAGATCGCTAGCATATTTATAATTATTAACAATGAGATTATGAGCTCGAGATTTCTATGAGGTGATAGCTGACGAGAGAGCGAGAGCGAATAATCTAATAATCTAACCTTAATCTCGCTCAGATTAAATTGCATTTGAAATTTTTTTTTCAAGATTTTAGAAGGCAAGAAGCCTTCTTAGGAATTTGATTATACATTTGCATCAAAATATTCCTTTTAAAGTTTGTTAAAATCGACCGTCCCCATTTTATAGACCGCCTCCGGCTAAGTATACGAGTAGCTCAGCCAATCAGATTGCAGCATTGCATTAGTGTACAACTAGAATTCTACCAAAACAGAATAGATGGCGAGTAGCCTGGGTCGTCGCCAATAAGAGAACAGCAATAGTGATAGGACGATAGAAGATTTATACTTATAAACAATTAGAACATGAGCTCGAGATTTCCACTGCCATGCTACTTGCTATCTATCACAGATTAGAAAGCAAGTAGCGCAGCCAATCAGAGAACGGTATTCATGATAGAACGCTAGCAGATTTATACTAAAACTCGACAAAAACAAGGTACATGTTTTCTATTTCTTGAATAAAAATAATAAAGCACGCGGTCTGTGAAATACCTGGTGACCATAAACGGCCGTTATAGTCCAGTTGCCATGGAGAATAAAATCGCCTAAGTCAATTCTCTCAGATATGATGCCTTGGTGAACAAATAACAGAACAATAAGTAGGAAACGTATTCTAACGAATAAAAAATGTTCCTGAGATTTATGTATTAAAAAAAACAACAGATTTGTATTGTTCAGATATATTCAAAAGTTGGTAAAATCAAAACCTGTGCTAGTGTCCAGGTCCTTCCACTGTTGCACTCGGATACCCTGAGGATTCTACAGAAAAATAAAGAAAACTCAGCTGGTTAGTCAAAATTTTCAACAATAAAGTTAAATAAGAAGAAGTTAAAGTAAAAGAAGGAGAAAGAATTTGTCAAAATGATCTCCTAATATGAAAATTGCCGTGTCAGTAAATCCAGCTGGTAAGCCAACCCTTTTACTATACCAATAGAACTGTTTATTTATTTTACGCATGATTCATGTTGATAGCAGTTTTTATAACCAAAATTGATATCCTGCATTAATACGTTGTATAAGTCATGTGATTCTCAGCCTTCTTTTTTTTAATTATGGTCTGAAAATACCTATAGGTGGCTTCCAGTTCAATATTACTAATAACAAAACAAAAACTTACCAAGACCATTACCGTAATCTGCATTTAAGAAACAAAAGGTATAAAAAAAAGTTAGACATCTTTGCCGATTTTATCTTCTCCAAACGCTATATGTAAAAAAAATCAGTCTTGCAATAATTTGCGGAACTGAAATATACTATTAAAAGAAAACACTCACTCAAGTGGGGAATTCTTGTAATTAGACACACAATAAATTGGAGTGAGATGAATTATGCGGTTATATATCCGGCTGTCTTTTTCATGCACTATTGACACAAATTGGAAAACGCATAATCCTCCAGTAATCAAGAAATGAATTTTGCGATCCCCTATCTATCCCCTATCTATCCCCTATCTATCCCCTATCTATCCCCTATCTATCCCCTATCTATCCCCTATCTATCCCCTATCTATCCC
>Ga0126337_10000435_pt1 | contig 20950 bp, 7 predicted proteins | sample DipCmetagenome_FD_92527 | JGI IMG/M metagenome (GOLD analysis project Ga0126337, IMG submission 92527) | Coral microbial communities from La Bocana,Puerto Morelos, Mexico - Diploria C A metagenome | ecosystem: Host-associated > Invertebrates > Cnidaria > Coral | place: La Bocana,Puerto Morelos...
ATTGCCACTTGACCGTAAATCAACCAATAAGAGCGCATTCAGCTTACTCCAGTTATATAACAATGTACTTTGTTGTTTGTGAGAAGAGTTGTCCCGTCATGTTGATGTATTCTAAGATGTAAAAAAGACACCGCCGGCTTCTGAAAATAACAAGAACATATAAGTTAGCCTTCAGTTTATACGGCCAAAATTGTAATCCTCAGGCACAGAATAGTACATACATGTATGGACCAAGGTTTCAGAGTGGTTACACTTGAACCTTTTGTAAGACTTAAATCATCTGCCCAGTTCAAACAAAAAGACTCTTACAGAGGAAACAAGGGTCTGATTGTGCAATGAGATGTAAGCAGAAGTATTTCAAAGAAATGATGACAGACGCAGGAAAGGATCCCCTAACATCATTTAAATTCGATAAGGTGATTGTATGGAACAAGAGAGAATTATGCTGCACACTGTCACCGGCGGGAATATCCGTGGAACCGGGTCTACCAAGAGGAATGGCTTTTACCTTTTTTTTATTGCTTTTCCGAATTCCCTAAATAAGTGAAGAAACGTAGGGCAATGAACCGGCTTGTCAAAAATGGAACGGCGAAATAAAGTAGACAACCTCCAGCAGTGGTCCCGAATATTCCGCTCGGAAAAAGCCGAAAGAGATCTTTCCATTTGACTTCCGACCGAACATTTGACGAATCTTTGGCATAATGGAAAGCACCCATAATTTCCCTTGAAAGCTCATAGCGTGTAAGCACTGATCAAAATAATGTAATAAATCGCATCAGATGATAAATAGATTCTAAAAAAACCGACCACCAACGTACAGGTCACGTCAAGTTAAGTTATGACTACGCAGACGCCAGGGGCTATGCTTAGAAAAAGATGGTTTTATAACTTATGCTTCCAATTTCGCAGTTATCTTAGATCTGCATGTTCAGTACGCTTGTCGGTCTAAAAATCTACTTATATGTAATGCAAGCGGTCAATTAAAAGAGAACTAAAAATAGAATATATAAAATGATTAGTCTTCGCGGCTCTCATTGTCCTTTTCATGATACTGTAGCCATTTATTAACGTCGTTTTTTTATACAGAGAGTGGCTACGAATGGTAAAAGATTTATAACGAACGTGCATAGCCTCTCAATAAACCATTTGTTTTGTGACGTTCTTATGGCCGTTTTTATATTAAGGACGTTCGCACTATTTGCTTCTGCGCATCCTTACTGCGCACGAAATTCACACGCCACGTCATGCATCGAGCTTGCTAAGTGCTTAAGTGAATAACAATAGGGTAAATGGCCATTGCTATAACTTTGCGCAGATTTAACGATCTTGGACGTTCGGTGACACCTATTTTTCTTTCGATGGGTCATTTTCTCTACCAATTTTTTTACATTTTGCTAAAAAATGAAGAAAATCTATCGAATAGAAGTTTGAATTTTTTGCAAAACGCTCCATCGAATTCCGTTCACTTGACCTCTTCGTTTAGCTGTGCGGCAGTTTCAAATGCCTCTCTAAGGGTTGAGGTTTGTGAAAATGATGGCAATATTTGAAATCATTAACGCCATAAATTCAGTTATACAAAGTATTATTAGGATAGTTTGCCTCCGTTGACTTGTCTTTGATATTTTAACCTAACAACCTCGGAGACCATGGTGAATTACGCGCACCAATTTATCAAAATCAGACTAGTTTTCCACATGCCTTATCCCTGAAACGAAGCCGGTGACCCCCCACTTTTATTTCATTTCTGAAACAAGTGTAAATCATAACCTGCCCACAGTAGAAGTTTAAAAAAAATCTATCGAGCAGAAAATTTTCGTGCGAACGTCCTTAAGAAAGAGAGAGGGCTCATAAAAGCTCTCTCATGACTCAGCTGGTGATTGGGCGCGATGTACAAAAGCTTACAAGCTACACATTCAAGTGCACTGAGCTGGTTGACTATATACACTAACTCGTGTAGCTGCATGTTGTATTGCAGACGTAAATAATTGCATGTGCTCAGCATCGCAGCTTATCGCGCGCACTTTACTGGTGCTATGAATCTCTTGAAGCTTTGAAAACACTTCAATGTTGCTATAAAAAGAAAACGCACTTCTATAACAAGCAAAAGGGAGAGTTATTTCTGTACTGATGTATACGTGATGTTAAGGTTTAGTGCAACCTAAGAGAGGATAGTGTTTAACCTTCCGGTGTTAAGTGTTGAGAACTTAAGGAATGGTCCTGATGCACGCAATCGTTATCTCTCATCTCGATTCTTGTTGATCATGTAAGAGTGATCGAGAAAGTAGTTGTCTTAAACTGTCTTTTTCTGGAGCCTTTCAAGTTAAACGATCCTGTGAACTGGATCAAAGAAGCGATCGGTGAACTGGGTGTGTACTAAACAACTTCATGGCGGTTAATGTTTGAAAGTTTTAAATTTATTAAACTTCCGCTCAAAAACATGCTTTAATTCCACTTGAGCTGATTCCGGCTTGAATTAGGTCCAAGTGTGCGGTTTACAATAAAGAGGGTTGAATAATCAGTACTTGTGCTTATCGTGTTAGTAAGAGATTATCTTCTTTCGGTGAGGACTGATATCCTTATTCCAACCTGTTTTAACAAGCTGAACGCAATCAAGGAAACCTTCTTTAAATGACAAAGTAAGCCTGACCTAGTTTAAAGTAATCGTTTAACAGCAAAAGATAAGAATAGCTGTCCTCTTGCTCAAATTCTATTACAGGAACTCAAGACCAAATTATCACGCAGCCTCCCCAAAACTGAAAGATTTTCCTTCCTATTTCGTTTTCTTTTTTTTCATATCGGAAAAAGTATTTTTTCTTTAAATAGCTACACATGTAAAACCAGTAATGAATTGAGAAAGAAAACTCTGTTCTGTTTAACGTTTATTTTCAATAGTGCGATCGTTTAAAATTGAATAAATCTTTAGACTCTGACCTAGCACCGCTCGTCTGAATCGTGACGCACGTGCCTCTTTGGTAAAGCGTGGCAGTAGCACTGCTTATCAAGGGTCTCCTATTCTTACTTGAAGGTCATAAAGTAAAGCAACCTGTCATGAGCTTGAAAAGAACTCTTTGCACTTTATCTTGATTTGGCAAAACCGGAAACTTTTCCTCTAATTAAATAGCCTTACATATCAGTCATCTACTGCCCCCAAGTGGGAGGGTCGAAGATGACTGGCATTTCAGGCTGCCAGTTGAGCAACAACACCTAATCACTCTGCAGTGAAACAAAAACAAAATATTTTCTAACTAAGTGCAAGTAAGAAAACACCAGTAGTATAGGTGGCGGCATCACGTTTATTGGTCAGACATAAACAGCCCTAGCAAACACGGAAATATAACTCAAACATAGTTTCCAGAATAAAGCGATCAAAAAACGGAGATGCCGTCGAGAGATAACACTGAAAGGGAAAACTCCTTTAATATTCAGATGTTAGCACGATTACCTACGTAAAACCTGCATACCAACCAATCTACATCCCAGCACACGGCTTTCTTACAATATCAACGTAAAAAAATATATCTAAGGTGATGGCGTAGTTATGTGGGTTTCTTCGACTTACGCTATAATAGTCATTAGAAAAGTCCTCTTTTTCAAAATCGTGTCTTTGACAAAAGTAACTCAGTACAAAAGTCGGGTAGGGATTATATTCCTGCATAACTGAACCTAAAGGAAGACCGGCTTACGTAACAACTACTTTGAAACTTTCGTTAAGAAAAAAAAACACTACGTTAATTGGATTTCCTTTTTAACTTTCTTTGATGGAATACAAGCTTTATTAGACGTAATAAACAAATAAGTCTCCCTGGGTCCCATTTGTTCCAAACCGATTAAAAAAATGCAAGTCCCACCAACGAGATGTCAACACAGTAGAGTAAAATTCGGGAATCCACATGGCCGAGACTGATTTTCAAATATAATGGACCCAAACCCTTGGAGTTATATTTCTTCTCGTTGTCTATATTTAAAGGGGCTCAGTCACTGAATTTTGAGCTTCCTGCAAAATTACTTTTAAATCAAAGAAAACCTGAAAATAGTAGTTTATAGATAGAAAAAACACCAAGAAGATAATAAGGAACCATAAAGGAACAAAGATGGTTTAGGTTGGAGAAGATTACCACTGATTGCAAACTCGTTACGGAGCTTTTAAACATTTAGACCGACAGCGAGGTCAGCGAGCATGAAGTTTCTACCCATTGACAGGTCTCCCTGAGTCACTAGAATTATGCTGGCACGATAGAAAATTTACATATGTATTTCAGAAACTTCATTCATACGCGAACTTGAAGCAATTTTCAAGATTGAAGTACATGTACCAAAGATAAAGTATGCTACATCCTGCGAACAGAGTCACTTCGATATTTTCTAGATAGGAAGGCGACTTTCCCAACTTACCTATTAGCTTGCCGGTGAAATCGAAGCTCGCAGGTCAAGTAAACTACATAAGCCAATAACAATAGGTCTCTTTTGTTCAACTTGAGAACTTTTAAGTCCTTTGCATTATTATCTGCCCAATATGATGGTTTTGCCATTTGTAGGAATCCCCTCGTTTTATTAGGGGGCTATGAGCTCTCCTAGAAAAGGTCGACCTGTAGTACGTATAATATTATAAGAGATGTAGGACAGTTTTGTAATGATTGCCTTGAAGCCTGGTCGATTAGTAAAGCAAATAACATAAGAAAACTATACGAATTTGAAGCAAAGCCAGCAACCTGTGTACCAAGGATGGGAAAGCGTTCAAGTTACAAATGGTGTTCGACGTTTCGATACCGTGGACGAGAGTTGTAAAATAGCAGCGTTTGCTATAATTCAGTTACAGAGCAAGCAACACAAAGTATTCTGTGCTAATCAAGATGTTAGCAGACGCAAAACTAAAGCAAACAAGTAATTACTAGGGAAGGTTAATCGAAAAAACGCCTGTATTATGAAACGGTTCTATGTGTCCTTTGACTGTCGCATAGTTGGGGCTTTGTTACACTCTCACAGGGGGACCAGTACTAGATGCTATACGAATTTCGACGGATACTTGCATTCCTTTCTTGGCTGATGGGTGCACTATGGCGAGTTGGATAAGGGCTAGCGGTGTTGAAGTGGGCGTCGTTCTGACATTACGGGCTCGTCGCGGATTTTTCTAGGACCCAACCAGTTCAAGTCATGTAACAGAGGCCGCAGAGTTATAGACCGAAACGATTCTATTCAATTTGGTCTCCTGAGTGAGTTGATTACGAATGAATTGCAAATAATGAAAGCCGGAGAAGAATACACAGGACTCAGTTATCGTTTTACCTCCCGCAAAATTGTCACTCTTTGCATGGGGTATTAAATTGAATAGTGCAGCTTAGTTATTGCCACTTCCATCTTCAAAGAAGTAACGAGGCCAATTCCATCTTCAAAGAAGTAATCTCGATGTGCGCTAACAGGGGCTGTTTGATAAGAAAAATTGCTCCATTTTGACAGCTACAACAAGAAAAGGCATGTCCACTGCTGTCAAAACATAAAATCGGCACGTCAAGAGTAATTTGAAGTTTTAATTAAAGGAGTATTTAAATAAGACAATGAAAATTCGCTGTCTGGAATTGTCGTTGCCGTCGGTAAAACACAATCGTAAATCGATACGTTTCAGTGGTACCCAACGAATCGCTTGGAGCGCTCAGGCCTTATTGCACAACAAATAATTAAAAATCGGTTAGCAACAGCGTTATGAAACACTCAAGGAGGTGCAAATAGCCTCCAGTTATAAATAAGCCGCAAAGGCCGCTAACAACAAAGCAAATTGCCCGAAAATTAACTACTGAAAGTGGGCGCGACAATTGCTAATGTGAAATCCATCATTATAACAAATCAAACAATTTCGAAATGAAAACACAGTAGAAAAGCTTCGAGAACAAGATAAATAAACAGATGGTCAGTTGTTGAAACACAACGGACTCAACAGTGGTAACTTCTGTTAGTGACGAAGCATAACGCGAGTCATTAAGTTAAAAACAAAAGCTAGTGGCCGGCTTAAAAACGTGTAGATTCAGTTGCATTCCATGGATTAATAAGGTTCATTCCTCCAGTCAAAATTTATTAAACTGGATACCAAAACAAAATCATGTTGATGAGACGAAAGCTCTTTAACCGGACCTCCAGCAAGCCTTCGAGTGGACCCCAAGATAGTCGGTCTATAAGTAGATGAGTGATGTTTAACATGCGCCCTTTTCATCATCATAAGAGTCACACCTCTTCCAATTGACTTAATCAATCTTCCTTTTATTTCTCTATGTGTTTGTCATCACAGACTCTGAGAGTAGAAACTATACATCGCATTTATTGGTCAATTCCTATTTTAACTAGTCAATCTCGTTTTAATTCGAGTTTACCTGGTATTAAATAAGAGACGCACAATAGATGCACAATCTAAAAGAATACAGTTCTTGGCTTTTGGATTACAATACTATCTCCGTCTCTTAAATATATGATACATTATTTTACTTAACTGTACTGATGTCATCAATCTGTCTTTTTTTCTATAACGACATGTATCTTTAGGACTATTAGCTGGTATAGGGGGCAAGGAATGATATAGGGAGACAAATTATGGATTGATAACTGCAACCTTTCATAGGTTTAAAAAAATCTTTCTGTTTTCATCATTTCTTTCCAAGAAACGGATTAATTTACCTTAGGGACTAACTTTCGTTTCATATTCTCGTTGAATTTAAGGTAAATCTTACTATCTTACATAAAACAAATGGACAAAATCCATTTATTATTTTAACTTTGACTTACGATATCAAAGTTCTGTCCATTGCTGTTCATAATTTCACTGATCTCTATTTTACTTAGTCGACGTTTAAAATTCATCGTCGACAGTCGTTATGTACATATGTTGTCCGATGTATTTATAAATTTTCCGGCTTTTCAATACACGTGCAATTTCATTGATGTATCCCACGCATCTGTTAGTTCTTACCGCAGCACCATGACTTGACCGACGGCAGGCTTCAACCAAAGGTTGAATGGTTCCTTGACTGATTTGACTTTGAACTCTTTGGTAAGAAAGTCGTGTTGTGTCCTAACATAGGAGCAATGTAATATCTTAAGCATCCGGGAAAGTACCTGGATGTAAAATTGCCATACCCTCCGTTCACCGGCATCCGCAACCATCTACCACCATGTCCTGGTAGTTTTTGAGCACCACTTTATTGTGCTCGTTCATGAACAGCATGCTGATAGGGTTCAGTGTTGTAGGAACGCAGCATGCACGTGGCGCTAGATCTTCGTTCACACTGTTCATAAGGGTCTGCACAATGGCGTGGTTTGTGGTGTTCAAATGGTCAGCGATGGGGAACGGGCATTCACCGCTGCAGTAAAATGCCCTGTACCCAGGTGGTGCAACGATCCAGTCATTCCATCCAACTTCAACAAAGTTCACATAGAGTGGAAGCCTCTGGCAGTAGCTACTCTCTTTTGCTGCGGGACGGACGCCCGTACTTCTTCGTTTACGCCGGCGCCGATAAACGTGTTGAGCCCCGTCGTGGCTGAACGTGACAAGAAGCGGCTTCCTGTCAGTAGAGGCTCTCTCGTCACTGTGCACGTGAATGTTTGAAGAATCTCCATTCGCGGCTATGTGCACTTCGAGGCCAAAATTTTCCATTGGATTAAGTGCCCAATGTTGAACAGCAGGTTTAATGTCAAAACTCTCCAATCCTCGAGCAGCTGTTCTTCTCGTGTCTATTAAGCGGGTTATGGCTGGATGCCCAACTGTTCCCGGAAGTAGCACTTGATATACATTCACACGATACTGCTTTTCGGTTTCATTAGTATGGTTCTTTACATTTGAAAACGTCAAACGAAGCTCTGCTGCTCTTAAGTTCTCATGGCTGGGAAGAGAGGCGATGTCGAAGAAGAGATTCCATCTGTTTGCAGGGAATCCCGACACTGCAGCAGGCAGATGGTCACCTTTTGTACAAACAAAAATAAACAGAGTCAACACTTGTTCTCATGGAAAGCGACACTGTAGAACATGACTAACACTGCATTGGTCTCCGCTACGTCACGTTCACAAAGGACAGGATGCCAAGCTAAATCATGATACTCTGCCTCTTGCACTGAATACTGACTCACCTTCATGATGAAATGCCCGGATGGTGTTGGCAAAGGTCCATTTTCCCTTGTTTCTAAAATTGGTAGAAATCCACTCAGGATCATTGATGTGATTATGATATAAGTCGAGCATGAACTTAGGTACTTTGTCTTTCGATCCTTTAATCGGTCTGGGACGAGATGTTAGGCCCATTTTCTGCAACATGGTCTGCTCTGCTGCTTGAAATAGCTCTGAACGCTTGGCGTTTGTGGAATGATCCTTGTAAAGGGACGGTACTCCCAAGCATATCGTTACTCCGAAGAATAAAGACCACAGTCGAGCGATCAACATCTTTCATGCCAAGCACGAACTCCTTGAGAGAAGGAGAAAACAAACTCAATGACTAAATGGCTTAAAAGGAATGATTTTATAATATCTAAATCCGATCTAGCAAAGTGGGTTCTAAAGATAAAAGTCGAGATAAACGGCATTTGAGCTCAAGAATTTTGACTTCCCGTCCTAAGTCGTGTCTCATCTGAACACGTCTATTCTATGCAGTCTGCACGATTTCATCAGCTCAAGTAGCGATCAAAATTCGTTGTGTAAAGTTACCTGAATTATTAAACCGAGAGTCTTGACAAGTACCGGTTCACTGCGCAAATGGTCCTTGTTCCACAAAAAATTCTCACATAAGCCTAAGCTGCATGCTCGAAACAATTTACGATAAAAAGCGCAGCACTTATATTGTATCTCAGTCAAGCAAATTAAATAACTGTCGTATCACGTTCCAATATTTGCTTACTTTCCATAAAAAGCCTCGCGACTTATGTTAACCCCCGGAATGAAGATCAGAGGGTCAACAGCGCCAAGCTGTGTAGTGGTTTAACAACACTCATCACCGAACACGAACCCTTGCTTCAACTGTTACAGCCAAATTTATAAACAACACACGCAAAGACAATCAACCTTCACAGGTGTCCTACAATGAAAAGAATTCATCCAAAGCATTTAGTGGCGACATGATCTGTCTTCGTGTGTGCCAAGGACAGGATTCTTGACGAATAACGCACCTTGTGGAACTTCAGTGCCTCCGAGCGTGTTGTAAAAGCTCGTATCTGACATGGAGTTTACAGAGTTTATGTTTTATAAAGGTTTGGATTAGTAAGCATAGGCCCCTTGAGTGTTCATCACAGCGGTTATCTGAACTTATAAACAGCAGCCGTTCTAGGACAAAAGGCTGTAAGTATAGGAACGCGCTAGGAGGTCTATTTATTCCTTTCAAAACGGAAGTTACCCAATAATTACACACGCTATTAAAAGTGAATTAAACGGATTCTTAAGAGCCGCAAGGACTATAAAAAGGTGTGAAGTGAGAACCTAATTATTGTCATTCTCACGATAACCAAAAATTTCCGTTTTCTAAACCTTTCTCAAGAGGACAATCAATTCGAACCGTCTGCAAATTGTCTTAAAGTAATAAGCGACCAAGGGAGGCTGTAGAAAAATGACGTCCAGCTGATTAAATGACGGCTTAAGGCTCTGAGCAATTAACCAACGGTCACTAGCCACAGAAAAGCGAATGACAATTCACTTTTTATTTTTGGTTTTGTTGTTATCTGGCTATGATCTACTTACGATACTGATCACTTTTCTGAAGCAGGTATCATTGCAGTAAAATCAGGCTTCATACATAATCACAACATGTCCACAGGTCACTTGTTATGAAAATCTATTTACATGGGGCTTTGTTTGAACGAAAATGTTGTCTTTACTGTTCTGTCAGTCTCCTGTCGTTCACTGAATTCACTGACAATGAATGGATCGTCGACAAATGAAACAAACTATACAGATGGCAACTTTTAAGCAATATCTGTGAAGACACAATCACATACTCTTGAACGCAATATCCTTTATCTTAAAATCTAGAGATACTTCAAGGGCAATATGCATCTAGCGCAGCTTCAGTGACACTGTCAATAATCATTAGCTGATGGTTCGTCGACCTTGTGTTCAGCTCATAAGCGGGAAAGCAAAATTCTTATGCCAAGCTAAATAAACTCAGGAAACTATCGGAACTTGATAGGTAAACAAGCCGCTTCTAGAGGGGACCGTGTTTAGTGTTTGTAGCCTCAGGAAATGTCACATTCACAAAACTTTTGAAACTGGCACAATTGACGTTAAAAGCCGCACCCTGGACACCAAACCGGTGCATGGGTCCTGAGTTTAATTCTGCTCACATTGATTAACACGGGCGATAATCAGAGAAGCTCTATATGATATCTGTGCGTTACACACCACGAGGTCACAGTTGACAGTTCACGATTTCCAGAGAATCAGAGTAAAATTGTTTTGAACGGTAAGGGTGTCTTCTTATGCGCTTTTTATTGTGCACTGACCATCTAGGTTGCCGGGGTAGTAAATACATCATAACCTTAGGAATTTTCCCACACCTTACCCAGATTTAGGCAATGGTCTAAAACGATAACAACAATAAGCATGTAAAATGCCGGTGAAGTAATACCACTTTAGCCGATCCTTTGCTCTGCGCACCGTAGGCCACGATTATCCTAGATTATGTTCGTTTCGGTCCTTTCATCTAATGATTCACATTTTTGGCAATTTGCTAGCAACACCGACCTTGGAAAACACGTGAAACCGAGCTATGCTACTAATGATGGGGCACCAGGCTGGAGTATTTGACCTTAACACAAAATTTAAAACCCCCGCAAACGTACAAATTCCTCATTTCTGGCAAATAGCCCGGTCGCGGCAATGTCAACTTGGACGAGAGTTGCGAGAAAAAAAAAATCGATCTTATTCGAGTAGCCTCCTGTTCAGGTTTTAAGAACAATAGACAGCAGCCGAACTTGCGCCTTGTAGACGAGTTAACGGTTAAAGCCAAACTTTGAAACTATCATGCACATGCTTGACCGATTTAAACTAAGGTCACCACGAACAATACCAAACCAGGTTTTTCAGGCGAAGACTTTTACACAAACTCCATCAAGGTAATGCTAATTATACCTAGTAGTTTATGGAAAGGGCTAATATAACCAATAATTTTACGAGCTTACAACCAACAGCTCGAAAGAGGTTTTCTAACAACGCGGTATCAACCATTGGCTTTGCTTAGTCTAATTGTAACTGAGTAGACGTGCATTGAGTCTTAGTGAAGCATTATAGGCTAAATAGCTGATTCCACCCACACAAAGATGCCAAACACAAAGCCACGTAGCTCAAGATGCTTCTTGCATTATGTTGACTGCAGTACATACTATACGATAATGACATCTCTGTCGTCAAATGCCATCAACGCCACGCGAAATCAGTTCCACCACGCTGTCGAGTTGAGCTCGCTAGAGAACGACCTGGGCTCAACAGGAGAACTACTTTTCATTGTTCCTAGCGACGTTGCGGCTTCGAGCTGATTTAAGATCCCGAGAAAGTTATGGCCTAAAAATAGCGTTAAAAAACAACTCAAACGTCTAATCTTACCGTAAACTGGGTAATTGGGCTGCCCAAACAACCAAGCGTCTCAGTCCGAAGGTTAGTTAACTTTGTCTTCAAGATTGACTTTGAACAAAGCAACTAATTTACAATTATTCGACAACACAAACACGCTGGGGGCCAAAAAGATCTGTCAGGTAAACTAACGTAAACAATTGCATTCAACGTACAAAAGTATTCTTTACACATGGAAGACATTGCCGGATCTTTTAATTAAAGCTTTGAGGTTTGTCATTGAAGGGTCAGGGCTAGTGACGTCCTAAACTTGCCACTTACCACGCATTAATTATATTTCCTGCTCGACTAGAGGCTCTCATCAAAAAAGTGATAACAACAAACGTAACTGGTCATATAACAGATTCACTGTATCCAGCAAAACGCCGTTCCTCTGTTGCTCTTCAAGTTGGTCAACGGCTGGAGACCGAATGGTCTTGAAATGATCGAAAACAAGCGAACTTGAATACGTTGCGTTACTATAGACCGAAGGTGAAAGCTCGTTACAGGAACTTTTACGAACCATTACCGTCTTGCCCTTTATCGTATTTCTTTTCGGTCAAAGTGCGAAAACAGCTTCTAAAAAGACCAGTGTAGAAAGATCACTCTACCATTTTGGACAGTTCATATTTCTCTTGGCATGAGGAATTTGCCTAATATTCCTTCGGAGACGGTGTTCTTTGTTTTTGACTTTTGATTCACAGATTGGCTTATAATTACATATTGTTTAACTGGATGTCTGCACAAGCCCCCACGAAGCTTATTTCCACTGGGAATAACTCGTCAGGCAATCGGCGAATTCTCTTGAAGGTGGCTTGATTAAACGTTGAAAAAAGATACGGAAAATCAAAGCTCTTGAATAGTTAAATCGCGCAAATTATGGCACAAACAGAGAAAAGAGAACAATAAATATTCGGTAATAATTGTTTTACAGAAAGGCACAACCCCTAATTAAAAAGCTGCTTATGTATCAATTTCTGTTAGCTGTACAGCGGCTAAGGCGCACAACTGAGAACTACGTTCTGGGGGTCGACTGGGACAAAAACTAGATGTCAGTATATAGGAAGATATTACCCAGTTCACTGCTCATGCATCTTGCAAGATGCTTTTAATTTCTAGACTGTGTTTCTCTTCAAAATATATTTTCGGTGTTATGAATACCAATAGTTCTTGACCCCTCTCTGCGAAAATTCTCCAAAATATACTTGTAATGGTCGAGGTTCAAGATTTCAGGTTGAAGCCTGGCGACTTTTAGAGCTATAATACATGAAAACGTAATACAGCAGGTCACATTGCAAGGGTGGGTGTTGTTTTTTGGTAGTTATTTAGATATCCATGCCGACCTCCGAGACCGTTGTCACATCCATGCGCAATATTTTCAAAGTCAATCTTCAGACGGTGTAACAAGCAACGTGCAAACTACAGGCTAATTACCTTTGTCAATCTAATCAACTGAAATGAAATCAGTAGCGAAGGCGTATTTGTCTTAGATGGCTGGATAAGGTAAAGAGTGTTTATGTTTGAATAAAACACCTATTAACACTTCTTTATATGAAACGATTGTTATGCACGAAACATGCAATACATATGATAATTCGCTTCCTGATATGGACGTGATTTGGTCGAAATCGATTTGGTTTTAAGCCCTTCACTGAAATCTCATACCGTCCCATGAGCTAATATCACCCAAAGTTTTTCTGACTGTTACAGAGGCGTTTTTCAAATTCCTTGTAGTTTTTTCGCGACTCGTATTTGTCATTGTACTGATTTAATGAAGTTTATTTTACTCTCGACATTGGCTGACAGTTATAAATTAAATTTACCCAGTAGTTACATTTAGTCTTGCTTTCTGCCTGATTGACGAGCCCTCAAACAAAATTTAGTTGAGTGCACTATACGCCGTGCGACTTCCAAACCCAAGCACGGGTTCTTCCCATTGGGAATATAACTACTGTTTGCTTTCACCCTTGCTCGTAATTCCATTGATTAAAACGAACAATGATTACATTTATTCACGGTACCTTCGTGTGGGGGCAAACTTCAATCCTTTGCCACATATGTTTTCAAAAATGCACGTAAAATCAATTCAAAGTGACGGTTAAGCTCGATCGATAAAATTTAGTGACCGTAGCTGAAAACTATGAGTTTGTACGCCTTTTACGTTTCGTTTTATCTCTGCTCCGGAAAAGGTATGGACAGCCGGAAAAAGATTGTGAGCTTTTAAAGCAGTATAACAGCCAGGCTAAAATGCATCAATTATATGCTTAATTAAGCGTAGCATATGATTTGTACAAAAATTAAAAGCAACGCATTTTGTGTCACTTAGGTCAAGAAGCGGTTTAGACCATATACTTGGGCTCATCGCACAAATTCGAGAACATGATGGCAACTTGGAAACAGGCGTTAGAAATGGTCCTACTGCGCTTAAAACCTCTCAAGATGTTTCGGAACCACAGAACTATTTACAGGACAACTCTTTTTTACAGATAAAACTAACCTCTCAGTTGAACTTTTAAGGTGAACGACGCGACGGATGTTAAAGAAAGCCGACGAAATGAAAAACCTTCTGTGTAGCTGTTGATGTGAAGCGACTGGACTTCATTCCGACTGTGAAATACGACTAGAACTAAAGCGCTTTATTTCGACGATTAACCCCCTATACAGAATGGACTGCCAAAGCAGTTTACAATGTCAACCCCGATATGATGCCCCTGTCAGCAGCCGCGTTGACATGCATTGTGTCAGCCAAGCAAATTGAAAGGGGCTCTAGTCATGGCGACCAATGGGATGCTCTTATATTCACTCTAACCATTTAACTGAATGCGCTGGCCTTCCAATATAACTGCTTGATTTTCACACGTTTAACTAGCAAGGTCATTATTTTAAGGAATTTTAAGTTGACATGAAATGTTAATAATTCCATGGCGTTCATTCCTCTGATGCCGGACTCAATGCAAGTAAAAACATAACAACATGTTCTTTACCGTTACATTTTCAGTTTCCACCCTTTTTGGAAGGCTTTGATACTTGACCCAGGTATGACAGAAATAAATCTTTTTACCAACTAGAACAAGCCAAACTGAAGGTGTTGCAGTTATCGTGTGAAGCTCAACAATTTCCTATCTCTACGAAATCACTTAAAGAGATATTGTATAAAAATGTAACAAATCTGAGAGTATCTAAGTAACAACCTCAAGGAGTTTAAGCCTCAAAATAGTCTTGCGGTTAAATTAAGACTCGAACTTTGTAAACAAGTGTGGTTTTAATGAGGGATAATCAAGATTTTCGCTTGGTTGGAGAAAAAAACAAAGGAAATACCAGACAATGAGCGTTTCAAGGGCGTGAGCTGTGCTGCTAATGATGTAAGATTCGTTTTGTCCACCCTAAAAAACCAGTTGAAAGGACGACAGTTATTATACTTTCGTATTTACTTTTTATATGTATTAAATTCTGTATGGTTATCCTATAAAGGAATCGCGACATGTCAACTGGTACAACGAAAGACATCTTGGTAGGCAACATTCTAATTGAGCGTTTTGCTTTTGGACTTAACTCCATTCTTTTGACTTTTACAAATATAGGGAATGTTGGAGTGTACAACTGTAATAGTAAATATGCATCAAACACAAGCGCTGTCAGAGGGATTATTTGAGATGCGTTGGTACACAGTGGGGCCAATTTCAGCGGCGTTCAATATTTGAAATATTGGATGGAAATTTGAAATTTTTTACCGCTAAGTGCATAACATAAAGCGTGCGCAGTATCGAGTGCATTCAATTGAAAATTATGAAATTCAGTGAAAACGTGAGGGCTTTGAAAACCTCAAAACAACAACGTGAATGACGTGAAGGAATGAAACTTGTTACATCTACAAAGACTCCAGGATTGTACCTATGTTACGAATATCAAGGGAAAATTGTCAGAGAGAAGACCCAGAATGAAAATGCCGTTAAGCCATTTGATTTAATAGCACAAAGTAACATGAAAAGCGGCAAAATCTCAGTTTATGAACTTCAGGAAAACACGTGTCATGAAAAAATTTAATTGGAAACTCTGTTGTCGTCTATAAATTACTTTGAAATACGGATATGACGAACGACGGAAAAATGGACGACAACTAAAAAAAAAAAAATCAGAAACATATTTTATCCTGTGTGATAACGGTGTGAAAATATTTGTTTCAAAGTCTCGACTCGCATTTTCGCATCTGTAGAAACTTGCTTCCATTAATTTTATTGCCAGGGGCGTATTTGTCTATTTGGTAATTGCTAACACTCTATGGTTGTTGTCACGTGACACGCACATTCTCATGAGTATTTCGTATGCCAATAAGCATATTTATTCGATGGACGCCCGAAAGATCTAAACCATAAGGTATAGTTTTGTCAAGAACTACTATATTGGGGTACTGTCACTCAAATAGGGGTGTTGGTTTATTTACGCATATACAACATTTCACCTCAAACTGAAAATAGCCAGACGTTTCTTTGGAGAATCGCTGAAAACAAGTTAGTAACTGATTCATGCCTTAGCGTGCATGATCGATTTCTAGCTTCTTAAGTGCTCTTATGAATGGAACACGCTGGAAGTTTAGAGAGTACGAACGAGAGTTGCTCGAGTCGACAGCTCGAGTAACTCTAACTCCAAACCGTTCAAAGTGCATTATAACTCTATGATGCACATCTAAAAGCATCGCCAACGTACTAACTAAGCCAAGTCAACTTTGATCACGCTCACATGAGCGTGCATTAATGGATTATGATGCAAGCTTACGTGCACTGAGCTTGATGGCGTCATTTGCTAGCTTTGTTGTAATTTCAATGTGCTCCGTCATCAGCAGTTCACTTGATGTCTTAATCTTGATGTATTTTAATAGACGTATTTTGTGTACGAGCAAAGTTAATTCAAGAAGCTTTGTCACGGTATTTGAACAACATGCAAAATTACCTTTAAATTGAAGGAAACCTGAAAATAATAATTACTAAGATGAAAAAACAATAAAAAGGTAATAAAAAACTATAAAGAAACAAGGATGGTCAAGAATGGAGAAGATTGACAAGGATTATACAAACTACGAACTTGAAAAATTTAGGCTCCGTAAAGCGTGACGTAAAAATGCTGCAAAATTGCCGAAACAATGTACCTTTAAGGCAACTTCAGGGTTCACAAAGCAAAATCTTTTTTCCTTTCTGATGTATTGTACTTAAATTTCATTTTTTGTCACAACGAATTTTTTCTCAAAATAACAGACTAATAAATCGCTTTCGGTTTTTATGAGCAATATACTCGTGTATGCCTCCAGGCCAATTCCCGCCCACAAGACTCTTGAACGCACCGTGTACAATGGACCCATTAGCCACCTTTGATTCTGAAGTGTGCACCTTTGATTCTGAAGGTCTATCAATGAGACTATTATGCGACATAATTTTATAGTGAGGCCCGTAGTAAAATAGAAAAATCCAGCAAAAAAAAGAAAGAGCAGTATAATTAAAAGTTAGCTTTGGAAGCAACACCAATTAGCCATCAAAACCGTAAGTGATGTTTGTGCCGATCCAGGTGACCGACAGTTAATAAAGAAATGACCTCATGGCTGACCACTAATGTCATGCAGAAAAGGAGGTATGCAGTGGTACTGAGTGATGCAAAATAACAGATAAAAATTTATGAACTAAACAAAGAACTCAGTAGCAATAACAGAAAACATCTAAGGAATCAAGTGCATGCCCAAATAGTTGAAAGCTAATACTAACTTGCCTGCATGCAAAGCGGATGTTTCTAGTTTATCTCAAGTTATTTTATCTCAATACTGACCCTCGAGCGAGACAGTTTATCTGTTGAATTCTCTAAAATTTAGGCAAATTGAAGACTGCTGCTGTCAGTATCTTGCCGAGGAAATGGGACTCTTGATCATTAAAAGTAATCATATCGCAGCTGTAAGGACTTTGTACCGTTATAATGGCACTGTGTATTAGAATTGCGCGATAATAAAGTAAGATCTTATTTAAGTCTCTTATCTCCAACACACATCTGACAAACCGTGCCGAGGATAAGACTATGGTAGCTTAGAGCGACTGACGCTGGCTGAGAGTTCGAAAACCTCGTCAAAATATCCTTACTTTAGCTTTAAAGAAAAGGGAAAATACACTGGCAATCGAGGAAATTAAAAAACTCCTTTAGCACTACATGTATGTCTGTGGAAGGAGTTGAAATTCATCGGTAAATCTTTATCCCAAGACTTGTCATGTGAGAAAGGTTTGTTCGGGCCAAAAGGAAAATTCCACCAAAACAACTGGCACGCTTTCACTTAGATGGATCACAACTGGGCATCAAAGGACTACCATTGTTCGAAACGTAATGATCTTCAACGTTTCTTTTCTGAATGTTATAAATGCAGACTTTAGGTAACAATTTTTACCGTTCACAGTTTAAGTGAAGAAAAGAAGTTGCTAGATTTCAGATTTCAGGCAATGGAATTTAGAAGTTGATCGATTAGCTTGAGAGGGTGCTCAATACCGAGGCGTGCCAAAAGCTTTCATAAAATCTTTCATGTTTGTAATAATGCTGTTTCTTGTTTATTCTACTGTCTTCCGGAGGCTCTCTCATTTTGTTATCTGCCAAGATGATTGTCAGACAGCTCTACCGTATAACAGGAAAGACACGAGAATGGTGATGAAATCCTTCATTTGGGATTACCGTTTTAGCACGCAATCGTTCTAAAGCGATTTTGTCTGATCAGCTCAGAAAGACTTTAAAGGGATAAGTCCTTGTATGTTTTCATTACATACGAACGACACCGACGATAAACTATTGATTACAACCAAGGCAAACATCACGGGAATGCATATTGTAAGGTTGCTTTGCTGCGAAAAGCAACGGTGAAAAGAATCTTAATTATTCTACTCATTCGAATATTTCTCAGTCCTTCGAAGTTACACAAAGTGGAGAAAAGTGTAAATCTACAGTGCCTTACCTGAAAACTTCGATGAAGAAAATCGTGGCCTTCAAAACCAACCTCCTCAGAAGAGCTCAACTCTCTAATGGGGCAGCTTAGTGAGAACTCATTACTCTTAGTTATCACACGATCTGTCAGATAAGTGTTTATCGCCAATTTCAGACTTGAGAGTTTGAATTATGAATAAATATTAAACGAACATGTTAAAGGTGTTGAGTTACAAATTCAAACGGCGCCTGGAGTAAAGTGAACGTGCACGCAGATTTGCTCTGTTTTGCTTGGCGAAGAGCACATTTTCTGAGAGTTGAACCACCAGAGTGTTCCAGAATACCACTTTTCGATTGCGCTTCTGTGGACTTTTGTGATGTCGATGTCAATTTGTTATTTATGCCCACTACTCTTCAGAATTGTGAGCGGTGCTTTCTCAGGCTCTCTCCTAAATGCTAGAGTGTTTCGCGGAAGAGTGAATGCATTAGGGAAGATAGCCATCCAAACGAAAGGTAGAATTACGGAAATTCCACGGTGAAGCCATTGATTAAACAGGAAAAAATATATCCACACCCGCTTTCCTACACTTTTGTAGTTCTCGAAATTACACCAATCCATCGACAACTATTATTTCAGTAAATAGTGGGAGTAAAACCAGCCCACCTTATTAAAGAGCTATGAAAGCAAATTATTTGCAAAGGTTGTCCATTCGATCAATAGTGAATCAATTAGTTCACAGAGGATGGAAGGTCAAGGCGGACGTGCAGCATGGCGCTGTTTCTTCATCATGACTCTGCCATGATTCTCGAATAGGCCTGCCGGCTTATGACTGTTCCTGGCTTTACTTCCTCACTACGAAAAGGACCCTCTATGCATCTGGATTTGTTGATAGCAGCGTTTGCTAAACAGCAGTTTATTTCAGTTACCACAAACTTCCGGGATTAATCCGAATTTAACTAAACGACACAGATTGTGGCTAGCAGGCACCACAGGTTATTGCCAAAACAGACTCACATAATTAGAACCAAAGATCTTTTTGGGCCGAACATGATTGCGATGAATTTCCTGTGATTAGTTCGATCCGGACCACTCCACGATTGGCAGCAGATCCAAGTCACGACAGCCATTGCAACTATCCGCCATTGTGATTCAAAACTCGGCCATGTCGAGCGAAAGGTGGTACCGAGCGAACGGCGCCATGGAACGTGTTATCAGTCACACAGAAAGTAAATTTTTGAAACTTCTTCTGGAGACTCGCGGCAAGGTTCAAATCATTGTTCTTGATGAAAAGTAAGATAAGGAATTTGTGGTAAGTCTATATCTAAGAGAGCAGGGAATCCGCAAATTAGTTGCACCGGAAAACACGTCGCTCAGTAATAAGTAATCATCTCGAGATACGTCTGTCTGACGCCAAGTCTAATTCATTACACTTTAGGGTATAAACAGGTGTGCTAAAGTGCAAATATTTTATGACTCTGCTTTTATGCTTGACATAAACCTCAATTTTGTATTGTCTTTTTCAGTGAAGCATTGATAAAATTACTCCTGGTACTTAAATAGTTTAAACACTCAAACGGACACACCCAAAGTGTGCAAACTACATTCCTAGCAAGACCTGTGTCTCTCGACCTTTGGACATTCCTAAAGATGATGATTCATTGCTCCAGCAGTGGAACGGTACGTCATGTACGCCAAGCACGTCATGTCTAAAGAACTGTGTTTGGCTCCCAACAGTTCAATTCAGCTAACAGCCAGGTCGATGAACAACTCAATAAAAACCTTACAGCAGAAAAAAATCGCGATGTTAATCGACATTTTATTTTCATGACTTTATTCTATGTTTTGAAAGCAAATCGCTAAATTGTCACCGCTCCTTCCTGCAGATCAGATATTTCGAACGAAATGGAGAGAAAAAAGAACAAAACAAACAAAGTGAATCACTTCTACCAATTGTCTGGACATAGAAACCAGTTACTGAAGATAGAAACCGATGGGGAAAGTGACGGAGATTCATTACGCGTCCTGAAAAAAGATTTCAGTTGATTGTATTTGGCATATACTGCATTAGCTTTCTTAGCCCCAAACAGTTAAAATGTTTTACTGCCTTTCACGTTCACGGTAATTCTAGTTAATGAGCTCTGAATGCTTGCCCTACAGCTTCTTGGACTCCTTGGTGCTCTTTGAAAATCAATGGTTTAGTTCCATCTTACCTATCTAAAAAAATGTCAACTCGCTCTCAAGTCCTTTATCATAATTCAAAACAAAATAATGACCTTTATGTAACTGACTGACTGTCGCAGTAAGGTCCTTTTTCCAACTTGCTTTAAAGACCTAACTCTCTAAGCCCTTCACACCAGAAATTCCACATCACTTAGAGAGTTCAATAGGAAGGTAAAAGAGAGTAGAGTAGAGTAGAGTAGAGTAGAGTAGAGTAGAGTAGAGTA
>Ga0126337_10000436_pt1 | contig 20935 bp, 12 predicted proteins | sample DipCmetagenome_FD_92527 | JGI IMG/M metagenome (GOLD analysis project Ga0126337, IMG submission 92527) | Coral microbial communities from La Bocana,Puerto Morelos, Mexico - Diploria C A metagenome | ecosystem: Host-associated > Invertebrates > Cnidaria > Coral | place: La Bocana,Puerto Morelos...
CATATTACTTCATATTTGACAGAATTGTGTGTGTTTTGGTGCCTTTTTACCAATGAGGACACTTTGTGATGCTTATCATAAGGAATTTGAATCTCATTAGCGTTCAATCCTGGACATATCTGTGGTTCCTTTGGTTACTTTGATCTGCTGCCATCTAGGCAAAATGTAAAAAAGAAGGTTGCCTTACTGATATTGCTATTTACAGGTAATGCAAATGATCAGCGATTTGCGGGAAAGTTTTATTGCCAACCTAGATAACCTTGACTGGATGGACACTAGAACAAAGAAATATGCAAAAGAAAAGGTACTTCCTTCTGAGATGTATCTATAAATTATTGAGCCTTTTGCTTCATGGTTTTTTGCTTCAAGCTAAATTTAAGCTTAAGTCCAGAATAATGCTTTATCTACATTTTTCTAAAACAAAGGTTTCTAAAAATTTAAAGTTCACCTGAGTTATTCCCTCCAAAAATGTGTTTTTTGACATTTATAAGGAGCTGGACCTGCAAGTTAACAAAAGCCGTGATTATAGCTGTTTAGAACAGCTGTTTAGAACTGTTTGCAAGATATCTCGTGCTTTATACATAAATAAATAGAATTATTAAGTACAGTCATCCTGTACCATGTTTAAAAATGATATACCCCAAAATGAACACTGAAATTTAAGAAGAAACCCAAAGCATTTTTTAAAATATTTTTACAAGTGTTTTTATTATTTACATTTGTATTTATTTATTTGTATGTATTATTTATTTCTTTGTATGTATTAACATTTTTGGGCTTTTATACATTCTTATCCCACTATCATACATTCTTCTCACACCACTCCAAAAGTCTTTTAATTCTTTTTTATTCGATTTAGGCCATGTTATCTATATATCTAAAAAGTTCTGTTTGTATAAATAATGTATACTATATGAATGCATTGTTTGTGTAGCAAGTTTCTCTGATTGTAAGTTCATGTAACAAGTTGATTAAACATGATTTCATAACTATCAGGCTAATGCAATCAGGCAAAACATTGGATATCCTGAATATTTGAAAGATCCAAACAGGCTGAGAGACAGATTCAAGAATGTAAGTGTATTGACTCTCTACCATGGCCAGCTATTGATATCAATATAACTATAACACTAACTCCACCTTAGTTTGTATGTGTCAGTGTACAGTAGTGAAATGACATTGGAACTGTTTTTCGTATGAAGTTGGCCGCTTGCTTTCGGTTATGCTGCAAATCTTTGAGGATAAACAAGAAAACAAACCAACTATTAAAAATAATGAAGATAAGGGGACTCGGTCAGATCTCTGTTTGAACTTTGGTTTTATTGAAAGACTGTAGCCAAGATGTTACTTTGTAGCTGTTAAATTTTGAGTGTGGCGGGTTCTTCCACCGAGAACAAAATGTTTATTCCTTGTTGGACCTCTTTGGATTTTGATTCTTGCCATTTCACTTGAAAGATTTGTCTTTAGCAGTCTTTTGGCACACTGTCCTCCTAGTGTGCTTTTTGATAATGAGCATCCATCCTTCCAGGTGAAACATACATTATTTACACATTATTTCCCTTTAATGCTCTGTGTGTATTAGTGTAAACCTTAATCGTAAGACCTTCATTTTAACTAACAATAAGATTATGGGACTTGGAAAATTGTTAATTATACCGAGGACTTTGTTATCTAGAGGTTAAATCGAGGTTCCGCTGTACTTATTTGTTTATCATGTTTACCGTGTTTTATTACATGCCACTTGTGGAGGCGCGCTGGCCTCAGGGTCAGTGCGCTCCTCCCCGGAGAGAGCGGTCCGGGTTCGTTCCCTGGCCGGGAACACTGTGTTGTGTTCTTGGGCAAGACACTAACTCTCACAGTGCCTCTCTCCACCCAGGAGCACAAATGGGTAACGGCAAATTGTTGGGGGAACCTAACAAATTGCGGGGGAATGACCTGCGATGGACTAGTATCCCACCCAGGGGGAGTAGAAATACTCCTAGTCGCTTCATGCTACAGAAACCGGGGATAAGCTCCGGCAGCTATGATTCAGTAGGATCCAAGGCTCTGTATCAAGTCTAAAGTCGGTACATCAAGATGTACCAGTCAAATGTAGAGAATCGATGGAATTGTGTATGATTTCTGTAAAGTTGCAGTTTTGCACTGTGATTTTGAACAGCTTGCCTTTGAAAATAGGTAAGTGCACTTGCGTTATAGGAATAAATATTTTGTAGCTTGGCAGCAGAGTTGTTGAGGTTGGTAAATGGTCATGTTATAGGGCTCAAAATTATCCCTTTTATTATTAAGGATCATTAAGGAGAAAACTGGTGACTAATCCCAATATTTTGGTTGCCAGATCGCAATTTCTCGTCGCCTTTTTTCACTGAATTTCTTTTCTTCATTATTTTTCTGATGTACACATGATCTTTGACATATTCATTCTAAGTCTACGTGCAAACAAGATTATCCGATTGTAACGATATCGATAAGATCCTAGATTTACTTCCGGTTTCAGGACCCGTGTCCTACGTCACCGTGGCCATGGTTACGCGCCATGCTTTCCGGTTTTGGGCTGTAGAGTTTTGTCTAGTGTGGTAAAGGTCTTGTCGAAGCTCAAGTCTGTTTCTGGTCTATTTTTCGTTTGTCTTCCTACGGACAACGATACACCGATAGTTAAAATTTTAAAGGAAGGACAAAATAAAGCAAATTTACGTTAATAATAATAATTAATGCAAAACCAGCTTCAGTCAAGTTTTTTACAGTCAAGTTAGTTTTTTTTGTGTCCCTCTTCTTCCTCATTTAGTTTCATGTCTATGCATTTTTTCGCGCCAAGACAAGGCTTCGTGTGGTAATTTATGCAGTTGATAGACATATTGGAATCAGGCCCCTGCTCTGCCACATTGTTGGTAGTTTAACCAGACTCCGTGCATGCGTTGTTTAGTTTACCTGCGGTTCCTCTTGATAAAGTTTCCACTGAATCAAACATGGCGATCCTGCCAGCGATTAGAAAATCGTGAATTTGTTTTCTTCTATCTATTCTTGTATCTTTCATCCCCAAGAATGGTCAATCTTCCTTAGAGGTTAAAAGGTTGACGGAAGACAAGGAAATCTGCCGACAGGCGACCAATCAACAACACTCGATTTTCGGTTGCGTTGGTAACTGGTAATTCGTAATTTTTGAGCCCTGTGATATGTGTTCAGAAAACACACTTTCTAAGTTAATTATGAAACTCACCAAAAAGCCATTATTTGTGGAAGCAAGATTTAAAAAAGCCTCAGGCAATTTACACAAATAAAAATACAAGGTAGAATTAAAAAAAAAGTATTGGTAGTTTGCTGTCCGGCAGGGTTGGCTGTTCAAAATATTTATCAAGAAATATTTATCACAAATGTTGAGAATATTAATTATCATAATAAATTTTCCCTATAACGCGCCCTCTAATTGGTTGAAACAGCGTGCCTTATCAGAGAACAGAGCGCAGGTTGATAGGTCGATGACTCAGACAAACGGAATGTAAACGAGCTATTTTTCAGCTGTAAATATGGCTCGCAGGGGCCATTCAGTTAACAACAGTAGTGTATAAACTGTACGAAAATAACGAACTTTGCTAGCTTCCGCCAAAGCACGTAGCGAAATAAACAAATTTTCAACCTAACGAATGCTTCGATGAAAGGTAGAAACTAAACTCAAGAAGTAAAACAACGACAGAAAAAACAAACAACTGAGCTAGCACTGTCTGTTTATCATGAGCTTTTGTTTTTATAAAATTGCTCTTACTACACTTACATGCTGAGTAGTATCGCTCGTTTACTTGGTAGCGATCTCCGGTCATCTGGGCGAAGTGAACCTCAAACATTTCGTCTTACAGCTCACCCGACGAGTGATCAGTTGAAAGATTGCCCTGATATTCTGTCCTTTGCTCGGAGTAGAGCCAGTAGGAACAGTCTAGTCTTTCCAACTTTGACGCTACACGGTTCGGACAAAGCGGCTGCAAGGCGTTATAACTTTAAAAGAAGCAGAGGGAAGAACACTCGACTACGTCTCGTGTTTTCCCCTACACGTCTTTCGTGCTCTATCGCTTGCTGCGTGCTTAAAACAGACCAGAGAACAGTCGAGGCTTCTTTATTAATTTTGTTAATTAACGAAACGTTAAAAATGCCTTATATAGGGAAGTTACTTTGTCCAATACAAGTTAATACTCTATTTTAAACACTTTTTGGTGTTGCCGCCTCAGGCTATAGTTTGTTCATCACTAGCTCAACTTCACGTGCAGATCGTTATCTACCATTTGATCAAACTTTGTTTTCTATCGCACAGCACCAAAATTGACTAAAGATTCAAAAGCATCGTGTGAATGCAATACTCTAATTTTTCATTACATGTATTGGTAGTCTTATTTACAATTACCTACTTTTCCTATTTATTAATTAATTTGGGAGTCATGTGGTTAACACTTTAACTACTGTCAAATGCAATCTTCAGTGAAGAACATCGTACTTATTGTTAACTATGCATTACTGTGGAAAGAGAAACCTAGAAATGACATATCATAAATTTTGTCTCCACCAAAGGGCCTCTGCCTGGTTTGACCTTAGAATTTACTGTTCCCTTGTATCTGAGATGACTGCTGAGATAACTTTACGCATCTGTCCAAGCACAATCCTTGGAAACTGACCATCACTCACAAAACACAACATTGAAGATTTACATTAGCACATATGCAGCTTTCTGTGCAGATCTTTATATGCTAGTTCTTTTATAACTGGCAGTCATTCCTGGTAGGGCAATCATTTTGGCTTACCTCAAAACAAACCATCCTGAACATTTTGTAGGACTCGTGTCGGGTACCTGCTGCATTAGAGTAGCATGGATGGATGGAAATCCATCCATGCACAGTACTGGAAGGCAACTCACGTGATGTTTTTCTTCAAGAGCAATCATTTCACTCGCACTTAGCGATTAGATTTAACTAATAGCCTCTTTATCATAGAAGAAGTATCCTAGTATCCTGCCCTCCGCAAAAATGTTGTGTCTTTTAGTTGCCGGATTGTTGTTTGTTATGGAAAAAGCCAAGGGGACAGTTGCTGACAAAAATTTTTTAACTTTGTTTGTTTTTAAAACATGGGCATGGAGGATTGCCATTTTCAATTGTCATAATTAAAATAATACATAGAGATAAGTTTTTAGAAATTTATAGACGAAGACTCAGCGACCATGTCTTTGGTTGTAAGGAGGCATAAGTCTAACTTTACTGGCTACAAACTGGGAGAAACAATATATTCAAAGGGCCTATGTTTCCTATTTGTGAAATCATCAGCAAAGCAGCCTTAATGTTGATAATTTTCTCTTTCTCCAGCTCAGAATAACACAAGAGTCCTACTTCACTAATGTGATAAACATTCGGGCTTTCTCTGTGAATGCAATGATAAATGATCTTCGTAATGCTGTAGACAAAGGAAGGTGAGGGACGTATCTTTGTGAAACCTTTATACACCAATAAATGAAGTAGACTTGTTAAAATAAGACAAATATTCTGATGCAAATGCTTCTTATTTGATTGAAAAAATGATCCAAATGACTAGTTTTTCTTGCAATTTTTAATAATGTAATGTGCTCAACTGACGCATGCTTTATGAACTTCATATTGACATAGAAGTTTTTGTTGAGCACTACACCTCTTGTATTTCTTCTTTTGAGTGTACTTATAAAAAGCTGGCATGTTTCCACGGTTACCAACAGTTTTTGGTCTATTGTGGAAAATTTTATGAACTCGTTCGTTGACGATTAAGAAATCGTTTCTTTCAATTTTTTCTTTAGTACTTCTTCAAACTGTACTAAGTGCTTGACGCATTTGCCGAAAATCAAAACTGGGATTATTTCTGCTGTTTCCAGTTATGATCACAATAATAGAAACAAGGGTCTTACTAAAGTTTAAATAACCGTGAAAAGGTTTTAATTAAAACAAGGGTCTCTCTACTGTACCGAGGAAAGTTTTGAATCAAAGGAGAGGTCGTACCATAACGTATTAAGAAAAAGTGCAGAACAGGAACAAGGTTCGTACTAACGTATTCAGGAAGGAAAGTTTTTTGAATTGAAATAAGTTTCGTACTGTCCTACCAACTTAGTGAAGTATAAGCAAGGCTCGTACTTACGTACTAACGTACTAACGATAGTTTTGAAACAAGGCTGGTATTAAGGTACTTACTTACCAAGGAAAGTTTGAAACAAGGGTCATACCATAACGTAATATATAGATTTAGCCAAGCCTAAATACGGAGTTCCTAACCAGGTTGTTCAAAGCCTTATTAAGCTAACCCACGATGAGCAAGAAATTTGATTTGAGTTTTGTAACTTGGCGGCGAGGTACACAAAACATAAGCTGTGAAAATATTTTCATACAATGAAATTTTATACCTCGAGTGCTAATGAGCTCTAAACGTGACCCCGCGATATGGTCACGTTATACTATACAACGGATACCTTGTTTTAACAGCTATCAATTTACCATAACATGGATGTCTATTGTCGTCGTCGTCGTTTTTCTTGAGTGCACACCCCCTGTTGACTACGAAAAAAGATTTGCATGGTTTTTTATTTCTGTGTCCATGTAGTTCTCTTCCCATAGTTATGATGCTCCGCTTGACAGCCCTTCTGGCCGCCGGAGTTCCGCTACTAATTAAGGAATAATTTGAATAGAAACAAGGGTTATACTAATGTGCAAAAAGTCTTGAAGGGTCGCACTGCTATACGAACTTAAGGAGGAAAGTTTTGAATAGTAGCAACGGTCGTACTAATGTACTTAGGATAGTTTTAATTTGCATTGCAACAAGGGTCATACTTACCGTGGAAAGTTTTACTAAGTCACCAAAGAATGCTTTAAAACAAGGGTCCTACCAAAGCTTACCAACGTACGGCCATACATTATTGTTAATTACCTTCATAAAGCTAATGCGACCGCATATTCTACTTAATTTCTTTCAGTACGTTAGTAAGACTGCATATTTTGCTTACTTTCCTTCAGTATGTTGATCTGACCACATATTTTACCTACTTTCCTACAACAAGCCAAAAACCGTTGGCAAGCATGGTAATGTGCCACCGTTTTAAATATACATGCAAAAGAAGTAGTACTCATTATATATGGGCCACTTGGCTTGTACGCAGACTTAAGCTTACATCTCACTTACATTGTACGAATATTGACTGTTACTTCCATGTTCAGTGTCATACCAGAACGAATAGGTTGCCATATTTTTTGTTTGTACAGCATGCCTTGTGAGCAGCTAGAGCCTTATTAAAATAGAGCCCTATCAAAATGATCATTCCAGCTACGTAACAGAAAGAGGAGATTCAGTATACAATAAATAATGTTAAGTGATAGACAGAATTGAATTAAATGCTTCGCCTGATCAACTTATAATTGTATAATCTGTTATTGGCAAGGAAATTAATGGCATTACTTATTTATTATTCGAAGGTGGATGATTCACCCACATACAGTGAATGCCTTCTATGATAGAGTGACTAACAAAATCAGTAAGTATTTGGTTAACTTTTTTTACCTTCTACGCATAAACATCACGTTTCTCTATAATTCAAACTATTATCAATGGGTGGAAAGATTGAATTTTTTTTTTTATCGTTTTATTTTTCTTGTACGCACAGAGAGAGATGTACATTGTAAATTGCGCCTATAATATTGCTAAAAATAGTTTTCACACCATGGCAATTGCTGGAAAATTTACCCTGCTAGGAAAGTGAGCTATTTTAAGCTTAAAACAGACTGGCTCATCTTGTTCTCTAACATTGCAGAGTTCCTTATTTCTCTTGTTTAAAAGCTTGCTACAGTGTAAAAATCTCCTGAAAGCGGTAGTATTTAATTTTGTTATATGTTTTCATGAAGCCAATTACATATTAATAGCCTACAACGGATACGGGGAATGGCTAGAAATCTCCTCTCACTTTTTTCAACAAAGGTTGACTGGTCCAGTTGACCAGTTTCTTTTGACAGCATTTCCAGGACGACTTGCCTCAAAACCCTGAATAGTGTCTCCATACTAAGCTTGTGGATTAACTGTACTGAGTGAATTATCTGATCAGCTGAGAGGGGAACTGCTAGAGACACCTAACCTGACCCTACAGAAGGCTCATAATTATTGTGGTACCTTTTAAGCCTCAGAAGTACAAAAGATCAAGTTAATCATTCCAGCGAGTGCTGGAACAGAGGTTCATTAGGAATTCAGCGTGTGAGAAAGTCAAAGGAACCTGACAAGACAGCAGCTCGTTCCTTTACGTTTCCTGTTTGTTTCCTGTAAGTTGTCCCACACTTGAAAAACAGTGCTTAAAGTGTAAGAAAGAAGACTATTTTGCCCAAGTTTGCCAAGCGAATGTCAAAGGAGGTTTGAAAGTTGATTTAATACAACAAGAAACACCATTGACCGAGACACCAAGAATGTGAACACGGAGATGAATACTTATTTCGGATCTATTGAACTGGGAAGTGTTTACGATAGGAAATCAAAAAAGAGCTTTACCACTCTTAGGATTGAAGGGCAGAATGTTGAAGTCAAAGCAGACACAGATGCAGAGGCTACCGTCATTCCCTATGATCTTTATAAGAAAATCACCAAAAAACCTCTCCAAAAGATTCAGCAACCCTTCAATGTGCTGGCTGTGTGGGCTGTGTACGCCTTCAAAATCAATACGAGAATCGTCAAATGTACCTTTTGTACCTTGTTGTTGACGGGAACTTTACACCCTTATTGTGATGTGATGCCTGCTTGGATTTAGAAGTCATTCAGTTTATTAATCTCCAACTGCAACATACACCAGTACCTCATCCAGTCATGTCGGATACACCAAGAGCATGTGGATGCCAGACCATTTTCCAGAAGGACCCAATTTTGAGGTTGTACCCGGATTGTTTCAGTGACAAGCCTGTTACACTTCCAAACAAAGTACACCTGTAAGTTGATTCTTCAGTAAACACAGTTGTTCACCCTCCCAGGAAAATTCCAGTTGCTATGCTGGAGCCAGCATGAGAGAAACGCAAAGAGATGGAATAAGATGGTATTATTGTGAAAGAGGATGAGCATACGTCCAGGGTCTCATCAATGCTAGTTACTGACAAAAGAAAAGTGAAGGATAAAGGAAAGGACACTCCACTGTCAAAGAATGATGTTTTGTATTGAACCAAGGGACCTTAAACAAGGCCATGAAACGACCCCATTATCCAATGGTTACCGACTTTCAGGTGCAAAGAGTTTCACATCACTTGATGCATGCAGTGGATACTGCCAACTCCCCGTAGATGATGAGAGTTCCAAACTCTTGACACGTGGTGGATGTTTTCCATAGTTCCATGTTTCATAGTGGATGATTTCCTATTACATGGTGAAGATCAGCTTGAAGGTGATGAAATTTGAGAAGAGTATTTGACAAGAGCAGAGAGGTAGGATTGAAGTTCAACCCTAAAAAGGTGAAGCTCATAGTCCAAGAAGTAAGTTATGAAGTTAACTTTTATGCTTTTCTCATTCAATAAAAAGCCAAACATTCAAGAGGGTTCTATGAACTAATCTCATATTTTAACCAAAGTGAAGAAGAAACTCGAAAAGCGTTTGTACTTGTAAAATCAGTTGCTCTTGAAACATTTGCACAATGTTTTCAGTTCAAATTTTAAACGACAGTTTGTTTTTGAATACCCGATTAGCAAAAATCGGAAGGACTCAAAGTGATATTTGTACGTTTTGTGAAACCTCTCGAGAAACATTAGAATTTCTTTTGATCGATGCTCCTTTTCAACAAAATTTTGGAGTAAATTTGAAAACTTCTGGGTGACAGTAGCCAGGGAGCAAATAAAATTATAATATATCAACATTATAAATTTTTTATTTTAATTAATTATTAGGAATATTAACTCAGAAATCTAACCTGCTCAACTACTTTATTATTTTAGGTAAAATATATTTATGGAATTGCCGCAAAAATAAACAAATCCCTTTCTTTTTGCCTTTGGAAGATGAGGTCAAAAGAAAAAATAAAATTGAAAAGCTAATAGCTTCTCAAAGTATCTTGAGCTTAAAATAACTTCAGGCAAAATGGAACCTTGTTTTGAATAACAATCCTATCCTTTTTGTAAAGGAGTAAGTGCTACTTGTTTGATTATTTTCTTTTCTTTATATGATATGGAGCTATGCAAATTATGTTAATTTATATGCACATTTACGATAATTCAAAGACTATATTGTAATTTTATTTAAAGTATCTTGTTAACTAAAAAAGGTACTTGTAATTATAGTACAATGTAGAACAAGATATTATTATATTATATTATAAGTTATGATCAGAGCCATTAATGGATGCCACCCTCCGATGAAAAAGAAGGCGTACTTCGCATACTCCGAACTTTGAATTACCTGGACAAGTTCGTCGAGCACAAGGCTGACATACGAGAACCCATTACCCAAAACGATACAGCATTTGTTTGGGAAAAACCACAACCAGAGGCCTTCGACAATCTGAGATCAGTCATCAGGAGTGCACCTGCATTATTTTGACAACAGCAAGGAAACAGTGCTAAATGTAGATGCAAGTAGCAAAGGCCTTTGGTGCAGTGATCTAGCAGGACGCCAAGCCGATTGCATTCGGATCCAAAACACTAACTACCTGTGAGAAAAGGTATGCAAACATAGAAAGAGAGCTCCTTGCAATCGTCTGGGGAGCGCAGAAATTTCACACATACGTATACTGCCGGAGAATAATTGTAGAGACAGATCATAAATCTTGAAGTCCATCTTCTGGAAGTCTTTGAATGATGCTCCCCCCAGGCTACAAAGAATTGCATTGAAACTTACTAAGTCATCTCAGACTGTCTTGGCGGAGCACCTCTCAGTGATACTGAGCTAGTCAGTGAACCAGAAGATGGACTTGGAGCCAATCTTGTTGAGGAGCTCGGATTTGAAAGCAGCACACTGAAGAGATTTATGGAGACCTCAAGCATTGACGAAACCTCAAGAGCAGTGATGGAGTATGTCTTAAAAGTGTGGCCGTAGATATGAGAAGGAACAGGTTGATGAGTTGCTTGAGAGTACTGGAGTTTTAAGGAAGAGCGTGGAGGATGGGTTGCTGTTTAAATCCGGATGGAATAGTCGTCCCAAGATCACTGAGGGCTGAGGTCCTTGATGAAATCTATGGGAAAAAGCAAGAGCCTTAGCTTTGCCACAGATTACGTCTTCTGGCCCACAATGACAGCCCGGATCAAAGACAAAGTCACTTCTTGTTTTTTTTGTAATGCCTTCCGCAACCGACAACAAAGAGAGTCATTGCATCCACATGACATCCCTGGATTACCTTGGTAGGTAGGGTTTAGGGTTAGACTGACTTGTTTAGGGCTGACTTGTTTGAATATGCAGGCCCAACATACTTGTTGGTCACCAACTTCTATTCAACGTAATTTGAAATTGAGTTACTTCGTCACAATACTGCCACCTGTGTCATCAACAATCTGAAGAAAATATTGCAAGGTTTGGAATTCCGGATAAAGTTGTGAGTGATAATGGTTCCCAGTGCAGCAATACCAGTTATCTTTTCGACAGCACTCATGAGTTGCAGCAATGTGCTGAAGGCTGGGGTTTTTGTCAAACAACGAGCTCTCCATAGTACGTCCAATGAAATAGTGCAGCAGAGAGAGCAGTGCAGACAGTAAAGCGCATTTTGAAGAAGGCTGCAGCTGACCACAAAGACCCTTTTTTGAAGGGCTGTCTAAGTACCGCAACACTCCATTTGGAGATATCGGCGTGCCACCTGCACAGCTACTGATGAGTCGGTCACGCGCACAATGATAGCAACCCATGGACGTATCTTATTACCGCAGGCAGTGGATCCTGATAGAGTTGTGAAAGCACTGCAGCTGCGTCAATCTGTTTCTAAGAATAATAACGACACACACACAGATTTACCTCCACTTGAAGCTAGGTATTGAAGTTGCGGATTCAGCCAAATGGAGATAGAGATTGAAGTAAAGCAGAAGTGTTGCCACAAGGGTGTGTCTATAGAAGAAATCGAAGGCAGATAATTTCAGTCCCTAATGATCATCCAATGAGACCACGGCTGCACGACCCTTCTTCAAGTACCCAGTGTGCTGACTCTCCACTACGTCCACTATAGAGAAACCAGCATCAGAGCCAATGGAATCAACAGAAAGACCAACAGGAAATGCAAAACGCTTTCCTATTACAACCAGATCAGGGCGGCAGGTTAAAAAGTACCAAAGACTCATTGATTCCTGTTAGAGGGGAGATGTTGTATGAACTTGTAAGGACTCCTCACAAGTGAAATGTTAACTTTAAACGCCTGTAGAAAATCTGGGATTTATCAATCGAGATAATTTTTGCTGAAGTAACTAGAAAAAGTAATAGATTTCATTAACAGAAACAATTGCGGGCTGAGTGCACTTTAACGTAGTTTGAAGAGCTCTCGCATCGCTCACAATCATTTGCCCCCAAAAAATATTTCCATATTTCCACGATTCAACTACCAGAAGCTTAATCCACTAGAAGGTTTCGCACATGATGAAAATTAATTGTATTCACGAAGTACTTTTAAGTGAATTTAATTATTTCGCACCCAACAAGACAATGCGACATTCCCCAAAATCAAGCCAGTACACATCTTAACATTGCACAAGACTATTTGAGTGCTCTAGAGACGGAATAATAATTAGGTTTTGCATGTGAGGCTCCCGAACTAGTTTAATAAAATGGTGCATTTTTCTTTGAAATAAAAAGATATTTTCCCCAAAAAACTCTCCAAAAACAAAAAAAAATAATAAAAGAAAACAAAAAAACAACTATCCAGAAATATATATAAAAGAAAATAAGGGAAATCGAATTTTCGACTCTCGCCGCGAAATTAAGAATTTTTAAGAAGTTTGGTTTTCTACAGGTAGGCAATCTTGAGAGAAATGATTTCCACTTCCTGCATGTTTTCCCATATGCTAGAGGATCTCTTCAATTTTGACATCCTCCATTAAAATGTCAATATCATTTAGTTTATATTCCTCTTCTTGGTCTTTCAGTCAGGCCTACAATGCATTAACGCCCTCATGTCTGCAGATATCAAAGCTTTGCTCTGCAAGATCCATGCCAGTTATTTCACCGCTTCTTTCAGTGTCTCTGAGTACAACAGGTTAAGCTTCTTTCTTCAGCAATGTCTTTTAAATTGAGTTATCATGGATTCCAAACACCAGCTGATCTCTTATTAGGATGTTCGTATAATGTTTTGCAATTCTGTCAATACTCGCCAGTCTTTTATTTTCTTCTTGATTTTCTCGATTAAAGATGACTTCTCATTGACTTTGTTTTCATTGAATTTTTTGACTTCTTGCTAACTTCCATTTCCTCTTCCTGGTGTTAAATTCACTCCATCGAACATTTCGGCTGCATCCACTCCTATTCCAAACTGGATCTATACCATCTTGAAGCTTTCCTTAAGGTGCAACAGTCAACGCGCCATCGAGAGTTTTCCCAGGTTCTTTGAATAACTTCCAGTTACATTTTGATCAATCTTGAGAGGCTGACACCCATGTTCACCATGATTTTTTAACGATTGTTTTGATGAACCTTTGTGACCTTTTAACTATTAATTTTTATTTTCCCATTTTGCCCTTAGTTTTCCCAGCTGGAATACTTCAAATTCCATTTTATAACAGAAAATTTCCACGGTAAGTTTTACTCCTATTGGTTCAAATTACTGTATATCTACAAAGGACAAATTGGCCCAGTGTCATAGTGCAAGACAGAAGGGTAATGCATGATTAAGAAACCATTAATATTTTATTGGTATAAACTTTTATAATAAGGTACATGTTAGAATACTGATTTGGAAAAAGTCACAAAAAAGCATTTCAAGTCATTAAAAGTTGATGCATGTGATGCACTTAACGGCCAAAGTTATCTCATCGTCAGTGGGGACTTGACTGTTCTGTATTTTGTCTGACGCAAATTGAACATACGATCTGAGAGAAAGGAGTCCTTAAATATTGCTTTGCTGTCTTCGAAAAGTCCCTAAATAGCTGTTGAATAACGTTTAACGTCTGTATTAACAATGTCATAAATTCAAATGTTGATACTGTTTTAACGCTTTTGCTGGTATGCCGATTAGGAAATAAAACCCGATCCCAATGCTAATCTTCTTTTTGACAAGTTTGGAATCAATAAACTTTTGCTGAATGGTTTTTGCTTGATGATCATTGCTATTTATCCGAAATTGCTAACCTCAACAGCTTCAATGTATTACACAAAAAACCTTACTGTAACGTTTTTATAAATGCGATAATGGCAATAAGTTGCGGCAATGTACAAATGGGAGATGACTGCGGATTGTCAGGAACTTTCACGAGGGTTAGCAGAAACATAAATTCATTCAACAGGGAACCATATGAAGATAACAATATACCTGTATTTTTGTTTTCTTTCTGTGGCCAGATAAATGGATACCAGTTTTTGTTTCAGTGATCCATTGTATGTATTTAACTTTTCAGTTGTAATTTTGTTCTAGTTTGTTCCTTTAATGTGAAAATAAAATTTAATGTATCTCATACACAAGGCTAAAAAAGTTAAAAAATTTAAAAATTGTAAAATTGTACCATTCAACACATCATTCATGAAATCTATATCAACAACAAGCTACCACAACTCAGCTCAAAGTTACTCTTCAGACGTCTTCTCTTTAATGTCACCAAGAATACAATTTTCAGTTTTAATGATAAGCTATACAAACAAATTGATGGATGCGGCATGGCCAACCCACTATCTCCAGTCCTTGCTAACATTTTCATGGCCAAACTAGAAGCTGATGTAGTCCGACCTTTCAGCCCACCATTCTCTGATCGGTATGCTGATGATTGTTTCTCTAAGAAGAAAAAGGGCGAGCCTGATGCTCTATTTGAATGCCTAAATCTCTACCACCCTAATATTGTTTTTACGGTCGAGGAAAACACTGATCATTTTCTTGATACTGTCTTTAGTTACACCAACAAATTCATTTGCAGTGTCTTCAAGAACCCGGGGAAATTACCAACACATTGGAAATCTGAGGTTCCTACCAAATGGAAAAGGAATTGCATCATTGGCGCGCACACCACAGAGCTAAACGCATCTCTACCGATTTTGAGAAGGACATTAAAACTTTAGAAACTTCTTTCATCAAAGCAGGTTACCCGAAACGCTTTATCTCGCATATAATCAACAACTTTCTAACCGGATCACAAGATGACAACATCATTCCGGATTTTCTCTTCGAAGAACGTAAGAAAGTTTTCATCAAGCTCCCGTTTTGCGGGAAAAACGAAAAATTCAGTAAAACGTTTATTGAAAAACTGAACAAGTTCACTAATTTCAATTTCATCTTTATAATCCTGTGGCAAACAAGGCGAATTAAAAGCCTCTTTAACAACAAAGACAAAACATTCACAGATCCAAAGTTATTTAGAAAGGAGATTGTTCTTGTAGCGTTGATTACATTGGTGAGACTGTGAGAAACCTAGCAGTACGAATTGCGGAACATTCAAATCCTGCTCATACCTCTGAACCTGCAAAACGCCTGCGGGAATTCCCATCCCCTTCTTTCACCTGGCGTGTTCTCTCCTCAGCACACGCATTCCACAAGCGTATGATCGTTGAGGGGCTAATGATCCAATAATTCCGCCCCAGTTTGAACAAACAAGTTATTTCTCATGTATCCAAACTTTTCCCAACGGGAATTACATAAGATATATATGCATGCATGCGGACGGTCATTTTTAACCCTGATGATGGCAAACAGCCGAAAACGTTTGGTTTGAAGGTTTTTAATTTTACAATTTTTAACTTTTTTAACTTTTTTAGCCTTGTGTATGAGATACATTTTATAGAGCGAACATTATGGACAGAATTTAATGTATTGGAAAGAAAGGCTCAAATCTTACTTGGGAAAAAAGCATAATTTCATGCAGTTTAGTTTTTGAAAAGAAGACCTTTTCACTCTTGTTAAGATCGAGAGTCGGTCATGACTGGAAAGGACCCCATTAAATATTCAACTGCAGAATACCCCGCCACTCATTAATTATTCATTAATGAGGTCCTTTCCAGTCATCCCTTTTAGCCGCGACCTTAAGAGTCATGGTAGAGTACAAGTTATAAAATTGATGCCGACAAAAATACAGGTTTCTTACTAAAAAAGGAAAATAGGTCCTTTTTTAATAGCTGCTGAACAGAATTTATAGAAAAACAAACAACAAAAAGTGCATAAACATGCAATCTTCAATCTTCTGTGAGAAAAACAGTAGCAAGCACACAAAAAACTGCCGCTGTACATGTATTGGCACTTTTAGATCAGTTACAACATATTAGACGTGCGTTAACTTGCTATGCAACAAATATCTGACAGAAACTATATGGTTGATTGGCGTGGATAAGGCTGCCTTCTAATGATGTTGGGTTTCCCAACAAAACAGATCACTCTGCTCGATCACGTGGTTGGGAAAGGACATAGATAGCTGAGCAAAGTGGCGCGTGTTTCTCAAACTCAAACTGTTTTCAAGTATTTTTCTTTAAATACTTCGCATCTACATGTAGCTGGTGTCGGTTGGTATCTTGATACTTTATAAATGCCCTTGGGCTTCCCTACCCAAATTTTTGGATACGGTTTTGGACAAATTATTCGTTACAAACCATGAGATGCTCTTCTTAGATTAGTTGATTTGTAAGCTGCCAGGTAAATTCAGGGACAGCCAGAACAGATCTTAATTTCAATAATTATGTGAAAGATCTTAAATTTAAACTGAAGACAAATATGTAAAGACTTGATTGATCATCACTATGATGTACATGTACATGTATTAAAAATTAAATTCAGGTAAGAATTAAATTCCTTTGTCTCTGGACCTTACTTATATTTCAAGTTTACTTAGGCTTAGGCAGCGCAGCAGTTGTAGACAAAACAAAACATAGATGTCTTTGCATGTGATTTGGCTATATCAACTAAGTTGAAAATGTAAATTGGCCGAGACAAACTAACTTCCAAGTTAGGATTTCGAGTTGGATTTCGAGTTGGATTTTCGAGTTGGATTTTCGAGTTGGATTTTCGAGTTAGGATTTCAAGTTGGATTTTTGAGTAAGGATGTAGGGTCGGTTTTCTCGAGATGGTTACCAGTAATCCAGCTGCAACGAATCGGCTAGTTTGTCCGTAAACCGTCTCGTAGATTTCCAGTCCACTGCAGTCAACAAAAGAATTCTTGTAAGGGTGGGTTAGTGTTTTTCCTTTTATTCTGCGTCATCACTATGTAAATGCACATTGTCTTGATGCCTTTTCTTGGCAGTTATTATTGGTCTGAGAGAACCGACCTCGAAAATCAGACGCATTTCCTGCTGTTTCCGGCTAGCGTTGCCGCCGCTCCAGCTAGTGTTGCCGCCAGGCCACAAACAGTGATGTCGTCGAGTGAGTGCGTGGCTGAGTTGAAATGTTCAGCCACCAGGAAGCCAGGAGAATGGTTGCGGATGCAAGTGCTCACTGAAGCGGCCCCGGATGCGCCTCCCAGTCTCACCGATGTATAGAACGGAACAACGGCCCAAAATGATGCAGTAGATCACATTTTCAGACTGATTTTCAGATTTCACATTTTCAGATCTCTCAGACCCAGCGGACTGAACATTAATTTCAGTTTTATTTGACTAATCCTGCGCGTATTAATAACACGCGCCCTATGTTTTTATCTCAGCATCAATTTATAATTAATCGACTGTGTTGTTTTCGGTTTTCGCGCGCGCTCGTCGTGCGCGCGTGAGCCGTTGGTTTTGTATGGCGCAACTCGCGTTTTAACATTGGCATTTCAGACTACAACACTGAGGAAGAGCTAAGCCCAAAACGTTTATTAATTTTCAGTTTTTTTGACACTTAAAAGAGTTTTTTTCAAAATTCTATACTATGATCCAAAGTGTCACGCATCTTTAACTAATTCCATACTTATGTACTATAGGTTATAATAAGGTGCCAGCTATTGTTTCCAGTCCAAAATACAAGATTAAACAAGATTGCCCTTGCCATCCTTGCTCTCCTCCATCTTGAAAACACCTCAAGACGTTGTGTAGAAAAAAAACTTAAAATTTACTTGAAACCCCGCCAAAAAACCGCAAAAAAAAAATCCTAATTCGAAAATCCAACTCGAAAATCCAACTCGAAAAACTAACTCGAAAAACCAACTCGAAATTGCAACTCGAAATCCCAACTCGGTAAATAGGCAACCTCAAATTAGCCACCGTAACGAGTTAAAAAGCTGACGTTTCGAGCGTTATAGCGAAGGATTCGCTCTGACGAAGGGCTAACGCTCGAAACGTCAGCTTTTTAACTCGTTACGGTGGCCAATTTACATTTTCAACTTAGTTGATATAACCAAATTACCTTGTTACACCAATCGACGCAGCACCCAGTTTTTTATAGAAACTTTTACCCTTTATTCATTTGTCTTTGCATGTGGTCGAGTTTTTATTCTCAACACAAACTACAATTCAGCTGAAAAATTCAATGTTTTTACTGATAGCGTTAAATGATGGATGACTGTTTTTGTTTTTGTAAACAGAGCAATTAGCTATGGTGGAATAGGGATTGTGGTTGCACATGAAATAACTCATGGATTCGATAGTAATGGTAAGTCTTCTTCCTTCACCTTTCAATAACATGCAAACTCAATTTAACTAATGGTTGAATTCCCTGTTGCCATTAATCATGTTCACATGAACCGATTAAAAGATCACAATCGTGGCTTCGATTGGTGGATCGATAATTGAAAGCAACAAAAAATGCAATCATCAGTTAGGAGTTTATATATTTAAAGTGAAAGGTGCAGTAGACTAAATGGTCGTCAGTGTTACATGAAATTTTGTAATGGAATTCAAATGCAGCAATTGACCTTCATAGGTCATATTAAATATTTTTGGTGGTTCTCTAAAACGCTTCAGTTTGTTATGGTTTACTCCTTTGGAAGTTGCACTGAATATTATTGATGTAATGCGGTGAAAACAAGTCATGTTTCATCTGTAATTTCTCAAGGATTGGTTATGATGGGTAGGCGCCAATATCTCCCCTGTTTGTCCTAGGGATTTTTTAAAATTTGAATGGATGCCACATCAGTTTCACATCAGCTTGTTTTGGTCCAGTCCTCTTCTTAGGTGGAAATGGAATTATCGCCTTTTTTTTGGAAGGGTGGGAAATGGGAGCACCTGGGAAAAGTCCCTTGCGTAAGGTGAGAATCAACAGGAAAGAGAACAACTTGTTGAAACTGTGGTGGTGCCTGGTCATCACAGGATTACGTTTCTAGATAAATTTAGGTGGGCTGATTGTGGTGTTGGCATGCTAGGGATAATGCAACCACCTTTTTTTGATACAAACCCTGATCTCTTGTTGGCCCAATTGGTGCCGTGGCCTCAGTAACGAAAGCATGATGTTAATCCATATTGCTAGCTAGCCATCTGCCTCGCCACCACCAGCAAACCTCTGCTGTAGCTTTCGTCAGCTGAAAATAGTACTTTGGAAGCATTAATTCAGCTGCATTCAACGTAAGATGAAAGGTAAAAAAAATGAAACTGATAGAGTCAACATTACGACCCAGGGGCGGTAAACCTGACTAGCATACAGAAGAACAAACTGGTTTGCCTTGAAGATTACTTTTGACATGTCTTCTCATCAGACCTGACCTTGAAAGGTAGGAATCACAAAGGCTCTAGATATCGAGACAGCAAAGCAAGCACAAAGACATCTTTTTGGTTCCTCATTATTACCTGGAATAGGGAAGAAGGGTCTTCACACCAAAGCTGGTAGAAAAGGTCAAAAGGAAGTCTATGATTTTATTGCCAAGCGCCAGTTGTGCTTTTATCATGTCAAATCGTTGCTCAGTGATAAGAACAAGGGCCAAAACAGAGCCTGTAAAAGCGAGAGATTGTGAAAGAACCAAGGAAAGTCCATTGTTCCTAAAATGCTGAAGCTAGCGTCAAGTGGTATGGCACACGCTCTAACAAAGTTATACAATGACAGCATACAGAAAGGGGAATGGCCAGAAGCATGGAAAAAGGCGAGTGGAAGCGTGGGTAAAAAAGGATGATCGACTGGATGAAAAAAACCATCGCCCCATCACCCTGCTCTGTACAGTAGACAAAGTCTGTGAGTGACTGTTGAGTGAACAGGTACAGTAAATTGGCACTTTAATACTGTGCTGGATACTAGCCTATACTATAGCCTGTGCTGGATACTAGCGTATCAGTTCATAGAAAAAAATCGAAGCTGTGAAGCAACCTTCATAGATGGCTGCAGATTCCAGGCAATATGTCGGAGTACTTTCAAACTCAATGCATACGGCTTCTCAGAGGGACCTCTAAAACTGATCAGATCATATTTTACCAGTCGAAAAAACAGAGTAAAGCTAGATTCAGTTGTGAGTGATTGGAAAGAGGGATCATCATTTGGCCCACTATTATGGAACATCTTCTAGAATGATATGACTTACATAGTAAACAATGCAATTCTATCCATGTACGCAGATGATCATCGACTGTACATAAGGGAAAATTCAGTAGAGTATGACGAACGATCGCTTAATAATGAGGTACAAACAATATCTAGATGGTATGAGGACAATTTTCTGAAGGGAACTATGATAAGTACAATGTTATGTTTATGAATGGTAGAAACAACAGTGACCTGTCCGTAAATGTAAACATTGATTGATATACCATTTAGTCTACCCAAGAAGCTTAATTATAGTATACATGTAAGTGATATATGCAAACTGGCTAGCAAGAAAGTTGGTGTCCTTGTACGCCTAAAATCGATGATCCCTACAGAAACCAAGCTCCAACTTTACAAATCGGCAGTCCTACCTAATATCATATATTTTCATACAGCGTGCCATTTCTGTAAAGCGTCTGA
>Ga0126337_10000438_pt1 | contig 20926 bp, 9 predicted proteins | sample DipCmetagenome_FD_92527 | JGI IMG/M metagenome (GOLD analysis project Ga0126337, IMG submission 92527) | Coral microbial communities from La Bocana,Puerto Morelos, Mexico - Diploria C A metagenome | ecosystem: Host-associated > Invertebrates > Cnidaria > Coral | place: La Bocana,Puerto Morelos...
GGTGAAATTTTCTGACTGCCGGGCATTTAGTCTATTGTGTTCGGAGCATTTGGATGCTGATTGCTTCGAATACACGATGAGACTTCAGAATGAGCTGCTTGGATCGTGCCCTTGGAAGCAAAAACGTAAACCTGAGGCTATTCCCACGAACTTTCCCCACAAACCAGCGCGATCTGCCCGTACTTCTAGTAGTAGACGCACCGAGAAGAGACAACGACAAGAGGTTTGTAAGAACGCAGGATGTGGCTACACAAACGCAATGACAGGAAACCCCTGAAGTGTATAGGAGACCGAAGGTTACAACATGTACAGATCGGGCTGGTTTGTACATATGTGGAAAGATCGTGGGAATAGCCTGAGGTTTTTAAGTTTAGAAATAAGTGTTGTTTGGCAGCGTACAGCTGGTTATGTACACTTTAAATTTTGTTTTCTAATAACCATTGAATTAGTCTATATTTGGATTCAAAACCGTATTGTTAACATTTCGGCATTCTCATAGAGGCGCCAAGCTCCCTCACCATCGCTCAGCTAGACATTCAGGTCACTTCACTTACAATAACATGGACTGCACCAGCTGATAATGGAGGGAGTCCTATCACAGCATACCGAGTGATCATACTAAAGGGTAGCATTGAGATAAAAAATGTTAATATTACTGACCCTGGAATAACAAGTCTCTCTGTTGGAGATCTGGAGAGAGATACCGAGTACAATGTGAAGGTTCTTGCCAGAAATCTTGTGTTTGAGGGACCTGCTGTAGAAAAGGCCGTAAAGACTAAGTATGAAGGTAACAAAACGTGGAATCTTGTTCCCTCCTATTTTCTAATTGAAGGGTTATCAATTGTTGTTCAATCATATTCACATAAAGTAAATCACTTCAAGCATGAAATGTCAGACATTTTTCGGTAACCAATAAAAGAACTATAATGACGAGTATATATAGTTCTTTTTTTAGAGGGCGAAATTGTTGCGGTTTGCTTTCTTTGTGTTACTATCAACAAGTAAGGTAAAACATAGCCTGCGTAGCAAGCGTTTCCGTGGGGTCTGGGAGCAAAGAAAGACCGAAGAACGGGATTTTCGGTGTTTTTCCCGTGCGAAAAATGGGGCGAGAGCCAAAAAAAACGAAAGAGGGGGTGGGGGAGGGGAACGAAGGAACCGCTTGCAGACAAACCCCTGGATTTTGAAAACCTCTGTTCGCCAGCGAACGGAGCTCGCGATTGGCTGGGATAGTCGAATTTTATTGACATGTGTCGATCAAAGAACTTAAACTTCTGAAGCTTTCGAAGGTTGTTTACAAAAAGCTCTAATTTTTCCTCACCGAACGAGGGTTGACTGACAAAGTCTTCTGTAAAACAGCTCTTCAGAGAAGGAGATTTACTTGCTGCGTGACTCCTAAGCGATTCAGTCTTACGAGGTTTTCGTGTTTTGCACCGCTGTGGAACAGTGCGGCAGAAATTTTGCAGTGCAAAGCCGACGCTTTGGGATTTCGAAGCCTGCACATTATTTTAGAAGCAAGTTCCTTTGGGAGGATTATTTATATTCAGATACTTGTCAAGATTATCGTTATTTTTCCTCTCAGATTTTTGAAGCCTTTCCCGCTTAAATTCCAACATTTTTCGAGAAAACTTTCCGTTGTTTGATTTTGTCACAGGTGATAACACTCGAACCGATTTGCGGATCGGCCTTTTTCCCTCTGGCGTGTCCTGCAAACGTTCCTTTACTGGATTGTAGGAAATGACTTTCAAATTTTACCCTGTATTGTATACGGTGATCCAACATTTCGCATCTTGCAATCACAAGGATTTCAAACGCCAATTAAATACTTGTCAAGTATTACCACTCTGGCAGATTAGTGCCAAAACTTCACCCTTGAAGTTCATTCTTTAAGACGGGTTAATTTTGAAATTGCAATTTCAGAACATTGGTCTCTCGGATTTATCTCCGTTCCGAGAGCTCGTTGTTTCGGACATATCTTGATAAGTCCTCGAAAGTTCTGACAGCCGATGACAACATGAAATCTTAGTGTGCACAGTCAGACATGAAAGGTCAAGTAGGCGATTTTCAAAATCCAGGGGTTTGTCTGCAAGCGTTTCATTCCTTCCCCTCCCCATCCCCCTGTTTCCTCTTTTTGGCTCTCGCACCATTTTTCGCGCGGGCAAAACGCCGAAAATCCCGTTCCTCGGTCTTTCTTTGCTCCCAAACCCCACGGAAACTCTTGCTACGCAGGCTAGGTAAAAGATAATAGAAATGCTTGTCGATAATTATAACTGATCGTGGAATTTTTTCGATATTTTGGCTATCCAAGGAGTCCCATCAGCAGCGACAATTGGCAATCAGCTAAATGAAGTAACAGACGATGCAATCACTCTGAAGTGGAGTGAACCCCAGAATAATGGAAAAGTTATCAAACATTACACTGTGTATCAAAGAATAGTGACTGATGGTAAACCAGGAGTGTGGATCGAGTTAAAGAAAATTACAGATGTTTCTGTCAGAGAATTGAGAGTTGAGTTAGAAAGCGACAAAGTTTATGAATTTGCGGTTACTGCAACAAATGAACTTGGTGAAAGCTTTAAAGAAGATGGAAAGATCAGGAGAGTCAAGGCATCACGTGGCATGTGGGGTTAGTCCTCTGTTTTATTTGACACCAAACTATTGTAAGCCCATGAAAGGATTTTACAGACTCGATTTTAAATTTTTTTAATTAGACTAATAACGGTTTCGCTGGAAATAAATTGCACATAGCCTTGGCACTTGTATTTGAGAAATCGAAAACATGTTCCATGTTTTATAGAATTTAAATTTAGATCTTTGTATCACGCGATAGAAATCTTAAACTCGTAATCTAATTGTTTAATAGAAACACACGTGAAAGTTTTGGAGAACTTGAAAAAGTGTGGAAACACTTGCCTTTCGGCTCTTGCTCCCACAGTATTTTTCGTTCTCCCAAACTTCCATTCGCGTTTTCTATAACACAGAACATGTTTGTTATTTTTGATTAACAATGGACGTCATAATAGACAAAATGAAGCTAGTTATCTGTTAATAGATGGTAGATTTAGCTTAGTTTGTTCCTTTCAGAACTGAATCTCGTAATGGTCCGTTTAAATCTTTATTGGCCGAAAAATAATGTACTCTTTATATTTCTTTATTGCCTTGCTATAGAACCACCAACAATTACCTTTAAAAGCAAAGGTAAAGTTACTATTGTTGAGGGAAACGTACTGTACTTGTTCTGCAAAGCCGAAGGTAATCCTAAACCAATTGTTACTTGGAGAAAAAGTGGAAGTGTGCTTCAAAGTAGCATCAGCAAAACAGAATTAATCATCCAGGATGTAAGTGAAACGACGCCGGGAGTTATGAATGTGAAGTGTCAAACTCTGTAGGAACCATAAGCCACACAGTGGAGGTTACAATTAAAGGTAAACTCACTTAAGATTGACCATTATTGTTTTCAAGCAATGTACATGGAAGAAATCACTTTTCAACTTTGTCCAAATACCCCAACCTCCCTCCCAAACAATATATGTCTGCTTTTTCTACTGAGCAGCATTTCGCTCATGCGTTTCCATTTAACGAAAACAAAACTTGGTTGCGACATTTATTGAGTCAAACAATAGAAAAAAAGGTATTTTTTCTTTGTTTTACTTTTTCCATTTATAAATATATTTACAAAATATCAATGCATAATGGGAGGAAGCCCAGGGGAGCCAATCAGGCTTATGTAAAGGACTACCTTAAATACATAACACTTAAATAATAAAAATGCTGTCTTCAGCACACAAAATAATCAATATTTGACACAGTGCAGTCCAATGACCAACCATTCGAATTTATTTTTTTCTCAGGTTCCTCGTGTAACGAGTCGGTTCTTCACATTGTTTATATCATTGTCGTCTTCGTGTTATTGTTTATTATTATTATTCTGACGGTCGTCCTCCGAAAAATGAGCAGTGGTGCGGGTAAGTTATACATTTTGCCTAGTAGTTGCATCATGTATATTTCCTAAATATATGCAAATGTGATAGATACTAACGTAAATTGGAGTAATTAGTGCAGAAATAATGTTAAGTAATTATACCATAACAATACAGATCAGATTCAGCAAATTAGTTATGACAAGTTACTGAGCAACTGACAATACTTCACGATTTTAACATATCGGGCACATTGGTTGGTTGGCATTTCATTTTTTGGCCATGTCTCCTAAGCCAATGAGAAAATAATCAATTAGTTTGGTGGAATATGAAATGTCCCAAACTTTCCCTCGTGTTTTTACTATGGAAATTCGCCCCATTTAACTGAAGAGAATAAACGCTGACGAGTATTTAAATATCTGTCCTGTTTCAGCGATCTCGAAAAGAAATCGGTAAGTAGATTGAAGCCATTTATACCCTAAAAGTACAGATATGTCCAGGATTGAACGCTAATGAGATTTAAATTCCTTATGATAAGCATCACAAAGTGTCCTCATTGGTAAAAAGGCACCAAAACACACACAATTCTGTCAAATATGAAATAATATGAAAATGTCATATAACCTTACCAAATATGAAGTACTAACTTCATATTTGTGTTCAATCCTGGACATAAGTGTAAAAGTATCAAGACTAACATGGAGTCAAATTAAATAAAGAATTGTTTCCTTCTGTTACCATTTAAAATTTTCTTTTTGGTGCCACTTTGATGTGGATATCGGCACCGTTCAATCTTTCACGTATGTGTCGATCTGCTGGACAAATTAACTTACAGTAACGCAAGGTTGAATCATTGCATTTATCGCGTTGTGCGCGTAATGTTATATTTTAAGTTCTGTTTTTGCAATTGTTTTTACACCCAGTTCTTTCAGACTTATGAAATGTAATAAGCAATGATGAAATATTATTTTACTATGATCTCTGTTAAAGATTTCGCTTTTGGGGTAGAATTATAAATGCCCAAACATATGCGTTTTTTACCGTTTTTGTCTTTATTTGTGGTTTTCTTGAATTTCTTTGGGTAAAATCTTACAAAATTCTCACAGTACGTGGAGTCCAAAGGGATACGAATTTTAAACACGAACAAAGTAGGGTTTCTAAAGGCAGTTTTCCCGATTTTTTGTAAAGTAAGGTCTTTTACCGCTACTGAAAAACTGATCAAATAGATACCCCTGAAAAACAAGGTGCAACTAAAGTAAAATATTTATTACCGGGCACTCAGACAAATTTTACGGAATTTTACCAAAATAAACAAATCCACTATAAATTTTGTCTTTTGTCGTTATATTGGCGTAAATATCGAAAAACAATGACGTTTTCCCTCAAGCGTGCGCAGATTACTTAAGCTTTCATCCTCAGTGGGCGTGCGATTCTAAAACTATAGGGCTGGCTTGGTTTGCCGAGATCTCGACCGTCTGTTAAACGCAACAAAAATCAACTTCGCGATTACATGACAACCGGGCTGAAAATTTTCCATGTAATCGCGTTCACCGGGCCAGCCCGGCTAAACGGGCCAGCATTAAATTTCTCATCCGTGCACAATATCCGACGAAAAAATCAATGTTCCTCCCTCTAAATAGGATGTAGAGATAAAGTAACCCATCCAGCTGCATAAATGCAAAAATATAACCACCAAAATTACCGAAAAAAGGTGATCAAGATCATTCGCGCTATGATCATTCGTGCTAAACCCGGGCTGAAAGTTCATCTCGGCAAACCGGGCTCATGTAGTGCCGGGCTTAAAGTCATCTCGGCGACCGAGCCAGCGCGGCTAACCAGGCCATCACAGTTTATGTAATCAGGCCCTTAATCGCATCCTTTCGTCACGCAAAACGCGAGCTAAGAAAAAATATAAGCGGTTGCGTTAATTTCAGCTACTGCTTTACCTTTTTTAAATAATCCGTGACCCTCTCTTTCCTTTTCAAAGATCAAATCTTTAGCTCATTTTACCCATGTTAACAAAAAGTCTGCACGTGAGAAGTAACAAATACTTTACCTTTTCTGCTTTCTTGAGGCCCGAGTGGGAGCGGCAAGATCAATATTCACTCTTTAGACTTCTAAACAGCTAGTAGTTGTGTTGCACTTAACTTGAATTGTCGGTTAAAGAGACCCTGTATCGGGGTGTCTCGCTTTAATGGTTGGTTGTTGTTGTTGCTGATAGAAATTGAACCATATAGAGCATGTGTAAAACCGAGATGATCCTTCATTTTGAAAAACCTATTCGTATTGTGCTGCGGGTAGATTGTCACCATACTAACAGGGACAACTCTTCTCCAATGTAGCAAGCTCTAATTTTCGCTACATTAACCGCGATAACACTTATGAACAAACCTTGCTGTATTTCAGTAGAAATATATGTGCTGGATGCGGGGGAGAGCTTGTCGTGCTGGTAAGTAGATTTCACTGTTTGTACAGTAAACACATTTTTCTTCTAATACAGACTACTTTTTTGTGTTTTAAAATGGCTTAGATAGGAAAGATGCGATTTTCGTCATAGTACCACTTTAACAGCAGAGTAATCCCAAAACATTGAGAACTACTTTGTTAGTTTAGTGTGCAATTTTTAAAATTAAAAACAGTAATTCTGGCACACTAATTGGTCGGTTTTCATTGTCAGAATAAGCGGTCAAGCACATGAACTTATAATATATTGTAGAAAACAAATTCCCGTCAGTTTTTACGCGTCTGTCCTGTTTTTGACAGCTACTTGACGATTTTAAGACGAAATTCATGTTCAGTAACAGGACAAACACATGAGAAACGGACGTCAGTTTGGTAATTCAATCCACGAAGAAAAGAAAGAAAGCCAGTTATAAAAAATAAATGTGTAAATATCACTCTACTATTATTCTTCATCAGAACACCATGGCTTCGGAAACCAAAGATCAGTCCTCCAGCGTAGTGCCGTCTGGTGACTCCACAACCTATGCAGCTCCAAGCAGTGGAGACTACATGGCTCTTCATCCATCATCACGAAGCTGGGAAATCAATCGAGAACAAGTCAAAATCCTTAAAGTAATTGGCAAAGGAGCTTTTTCTCAAGTTGCCAAGGCAACGGTATGGAATATAAGTGGTAACGAGAAATGCTCAACGGTTGCTGTCAAAATGCTGAAAGGTGCGATTAAAAATTTGAAACTGTAGGTGCGATTAAAAATTTGAAACTGTTGAGATAAAAAGTTGTGAAGGAAGATTATCTGTTATTTGTTTTGTTTTATAGCGAATGCCCCGGATTCCGACAGAAAAGATCTACTATCAGAACTTGAGGTGATGAAAAAGCTGAAGCCTCATCCTCACGTGATCAAGATGATAGGATGTGTTACTGAGTCGGGTAAATGAAATCTGATTATTATGTCGTAAACTGCTCCAAGAAAAAGTAAGTAAATAATGATTAGCTATCTGAGCGATCCGAATTTCGCAATAGGGGACACTAAGCATGGACCACCCAAGAATTAATTTGGGCGAACTACTTACTCAAGACATTGTACAAAAGAAGCAATTTTGTTGTGCCAACAACAACTGGTGATTGTAGGTGATATAACGCGCGCTCTGACTGGCTAATTGTCACTAAATTGTAGGGCATTAATCTCCCGTAATGCCCACGGGCCGATTACGGGTCTGCAAAAACAAAGCGAAAGATAATTAACAAACCATCAACTTTTTTGTCTGAAAATTGTAGCGGCTGAGAATGAGTGACGAGGAGGAACACTCTGAGAGTGAATCTTATTACCCTGATGAGTTACAATTTCAGGACAACAGCGATTTGACAGAAACAAATGACGAACGAGTTGGCGAGAGAGAAAGCAAAGAAAACAGTCAAGAAGAGATTGAAACTTTCGTGAAGAAGCAGAAAAGTGAAAACACAACAAAGAAAACAGTCAGCGACATGAAAACATTTCAACGCTATATGTCATCAAATTGCGACGAAAATAAGGATGTTACTAAAACGGAGAATAGGAATGGGGAATGGGAAATGGAGAATGGGGAACGGGAATGGGAAATCGAAAATTATTGAGATTGTTGTCCATGGCGACATTTTTTGGAAACGTTTTGCGCCAAAATTAAGGGAATTTGCCGATTATAAGCAGAAACGGGAGAGATGCCCTTCCTTTCTCTTTATTTCAGTGCTTGAGCAGGAGCCCTGACCTGAGCAATTAACTAGAAGATACTGAAAATCTCGTTTTCAATGATCGCGCTTCTTCATGTCAGCACGAACAATCAGGAACGAGATTAAAATATTGTGAGTATAAGCACTAGCAGAGGTAATGATGAAGAGACTGAGAACCCACGGAAATTCATAAAATGGTATCATTTGTTTCGATATGACGCGCAACGAACAATTATGCTAGTTACCGCGGAAAAACCTGTCAAAGAGATTACCTGCGTGGCGGTTCTGCCGTAAGCTGAAGAGCGCCGGTAATAACAAGGTTTTTCAGTTCGGCTATCATACAGCCCACTAGCCCTCAGAAAGTCGGCCCATTTGCGGAATGAAACAAAGCCAGTGACTACCCACTCGTAGACACAACTTTTATTTTATTAACTTACAAATGAATATGAAATAACTTTAATTTAACAGTAACTGATTGTTTTTTTTTCCTGGAGTAGCAAAACCTTAATTAAACTATTTTTAAGTCAAATCCACTATAGGTGATAAGAACACTAATAAACTCGTTTCGGAAAAGATAATTAAATTTGTCTTGGTAATTGAGGACTCAAGAAAATATACAGGCTTTTTCAGAAAAAAGGAAAAGACATATAAGCATTTATTAGTGATGTTACCATGTTCCTGGAGAAGTGAAACCTTGTTTAAACTATTTGTAACTCAACTTCTCTACAGGTGACATGATCACTTTCTTTACAATATTCTGTGATTAATTTTGCTAACTTTTAGAAACTGATAACTGTAAAACCGACTTAAATACTCTTACTTTCCATGCTGGTCATACCGCCGAGCTGAAACCCACGTGCGTCAAAGAGAAGAGTATTTGCGACAATGCACCAGGAGATGCGCCCACTCCAACTTTTCTTGGTATTGCGTGGTATCTCAGGACATATATTGGTTTGAGACCATATATGGTAAATGTTTACATAAAAGAACGAATCAACGATCAAACCACTATATGCGCAGGGGGGTCACCGGTAACACCACATATCTAGGCTTTTCTGTGGTTGTGACGCTGACCACTATTTCCAATTTTTCAATTCCCCATTTCCCATTCCCCATTCCCCGTTCTCCATTTCTCTTTTTGGTAACATCCCGAAATTTTATAAATTTTAACTCGCAAAATAAGATATTTCATATATAACCTTTACTAATAACCTGAATCAACAGGTCAAAAACATCTTTCCTTGAAGGCACCTTGTCCAATCGTTTATGGTCAGGTATAGCAGACTCTGTTTTAACATTACAACTTTATACATCGTAACATAATCTCCCGAACACTTAACCGTGAGACTGACGAAGAGGTATGTACCGTGAAACATTCCTGAAAAATTAAAGATCTCGTTTTGTTTCTACGGGTATCAACATGTAAAATTATAACAAAAGTCCTTAAAACTTAAAACAAAAGTCCTTAAAACTTAAAACAGCTTCTTGTCTATCTCGTTGTTTTGCCTCAATGTCGATTTAATAATTAACCCTTTGCTTGTGATAATTGAATTTGTCCCGCGCGTCTCTTAGGCAGGTTATACTGTAATGGGCTTCAAAGTGAACCATTGTTCTCATTTTCAATTTACAATAGATCCTCTGCTTGTCCTTATTGAGTACGTGCCATACGGTGATCTGCTGGGATATTTGAGAAAAAGCCGTGGGCTAAATGATACATACTTTAAAAACCCGGATGTGAAACCGCAAACCAATCTGACTGCGGAACAACTAATGAGGTTCGCTTGGCAGGTTGCTGATGGAATGTTCTATTTGTCTTCGAGAAAGGTTTGCGCTTTTTTTTACCTCTTTGTATCTCCTGTTAACTTTTTAACTCTGTAAGTTCTTCCATTCTATTTGCAAAAGCCGATCAGATACTGGAAAGTGGACGCGCTACCCCAGTAAGCGTTTTAACATTTCTTCTTTCATAGAATGATTTAATTCTTTGTCAGATAATCCATCGTGACTTAGCGGCCGAAATGTTCTTGTTGGTGAAGGAGAGAAATGTAAGGTGACAGATTTTGGGATGGCGAGGAATGTTCACCAGGATAATATCTACACTAAACGAAGTCGGGTGAGATTTACAATAAAATTAGAAATGTTCCGCGAATATGTATCAACAATTTTTTTTTTCCATAAAAGGGTCGTCTTCCTGTGAAGTGGACGGCTTATGAAGCTTTGTTATATGGAACATACACAACACAAAGTGACGTGTAAGTATATTACACCTTTTAATATGACTCTTTCTATGATAATCTGGTTTTTTTAGAGCAAGTGTCCCCGATTAGTCTACAATGAAGCCAATTCAATTGAAACTTGTAGCTTTACTGTAAACTTTCTAAGAAACTCTACTTCGCTGCTTTCTGTGGCTAGCGTAGGGTCAGGATTTCTTTGGAATTTAATTCCATTTCACTGATAAACAATCACTTAAAGAGTGTAACAGTTATGATGTTTGCAATGCAACAAAGGATCAGTAGCCTTGCAACTCTTAGATTTGATTGGTTCTTAGCGCGGTCCGGATTTTCGTATCTCTGACCACGGTCACAGTAACGCTTGCGTGATTTTTTTTGCCGTCAGTTTTTGTTCGTTTCAGAGCTTGGAAAAAAATAAATAAGTTATTTACCGACCTAGGGTTTGTCCGTATAATGAGAAACTGTGACCTCGGACTTGAAAATGCTGCCCTCGGCCTGGGAATCGGGCAGCATTTTCAAGACCTCGGTCACAGTTTTTCACTATACGGAGAACCCAGCCGGCAAATAACATATATTTCTTTTTCTCTCAGTTGGAGCTATGGTGTCCTGTTGTACGAGATTCTCACTGTAGGTGAGTTAAATTACAAATGACGTTTGTGGTCCGAATATTCTCTGTTGTTATATTTCAGGATCAAAAATGCATGGGCAAACATGAAACGCTAATTTTGAAGTTGGGTGATTATCAACTGGACATAACCCTCAGTTTATCTGAGTTCCGTGACGTGTTTTTAACTATCACATAACAGAAATATCCGACATCCGTCAGCACTGCCCAGTGTCTGTCAACGCGCAATGCTAGATACAACGAAAAATCGTGTCCTGAATTCGTATTACATTTAAACCATAAATTCCATAATTTTAAAATAATCAATGCCATTTGGTTATGGAAACTCTTCGCGAACTGTAATGGAATAAATAGTGGCGGCAGACAAACATCAGTGCTCACTTTCGTTGCCAAATTGTTATTCTTCTGTCATGCATAATAAATAAGTCAATCTTTCTTATGTAGGTGGATCTCCGTATCCAGGAGTAAACGCTCGACAAATCGCCAGGAAACTTCAAGAAGGATTCAGAATGCCAAAACCAAAACATGTGGACACCAGACTGTAAATAAATAAATAAATCTTTTTACTCATTTTATTGTGAAGTATCGCTTCAGTGTATGTGTTTGAGAAGCGTCTTGCTGTATTTTGGCAAGCTAGTAAGGCGAATCAAAACCTCCAAGGGTGTCACTAACGCACCGTGGTACTGTACACGAAAAGCTTTATTGATGAGACATTGATTATTTGCAAGAGAAGAGAGAACTGCATGTAAGTGACCTGTTTAGGCGTTCTCCTATAGATAGCATGTTTTCTCTACTCTCAATAAAGAACTTCTTTAAGTAGTCGTCGTTCCCTTTATTGTTGCTAATAACTTTTTTATTTATTAGATACCAGATTATGCTCAAGTGCTGGGAAGAAAATCCAAGTGATCGGCCAACATTTGCCAACCTAAAAGACACGATGAAAGAAATGGAGAGAAACCACAGGGTAAGTATGGGATAACAATGGTGACGAGTCAGTATTCAATTTTATTTCTTTTAACTATCATTGCTGAGAAGTTACGCATTATCGTGTTTTTCTCTTTCTTTTTTACTTTTTTTGGCATACCCAATAATTTCAAAATAAAGAGATAACTTGTAAATATCATGCAACTTTTAATATGGCAGCTTATTAATTACATTAATTGCTTTTCTTTTGCAGACGTACGTCAATCTCAAACAGTATGACACCACTTTGTACGCCAACGTTGAAGATCTTACAGCTGAATAACTAATTCATTCTCTGAGTTTGTAATAAGTACACTAATGTGACGTAAATAACTATCATAACATCTCTGTTGCTGGCTTTTTGAATTACTTTGATAACTTTATCAGTGTCTTTCAAAAAGGGTTTGGTTAGTACTTATAGTTCTTCAATATAGTTCATTTAGCTATTATAGATACAAGAAACACTTTATGTGACGATTTAGCGTGATTGGCTGTAGCTGATATGGGGTGATCTTTCTTAGAATAAGTACCTTTCCGCAAACCAGAAATGGAACATTTTTAAGATTTACCAAGTTAGGTGAGGATATTGAGTCACATTTTCGTTATGTTTTTGCGTCGCTTGAAGAAAATAGGATCACATTTTTTCTGGTTTCGGTGTATTATCCGTGTCCATGGCAAACGTATAGTTTTACATCTACTTTTAGTTGAGCGCGCCCTTATACTTTTGGTTCAATGCACAGTGAGAGTTCGTGCAAAAACTAAACTGCAAACTACAGGTGTCTAACATTACGCTTTGCTTTGCGATATTTTGGGGTATCTCGGCGATATACTGATCCTACATTCTTACTCTGAATTCGTAGGTTGGCTTCCCTTATCGGAGACGCCACTATATCTGGGCTTAGGCATATTTCTCCCGAATGTTCTAATTGACCAATCACAGCTGCCAGTTTAGACGCAATGTGTGAGATATTTCTATTCAAACTTGTTCGGGTACAAATAGTAAACAAAATTTGTAACTGTTTACCTCAATGGAATCCTGAGAGAATAATATCTTTTAAAATAATAAAATTTGTCGGTCTAATTTTTTAAAGAACATTATAGGAGGACTGCATGTAGATTTTTGATTATAAGTGCAACTATTTTTATTGTTGTAGGGTATAAATGAAGTTGTTGTTTGTTTTTGTTGTGACTGATTTTGGTTCCAGCTGCACACTAGTTGTTGACAGCCTACAGAGAGATAATTGTGACAAAGTACGTCTAGTATGGAACAACTTATGAGTGCTGTCGAGTCCTGAAAAATGTCAAATTATATTATCCTGTACATCACGCTTTGATTAAACAAAAAAAACATCTGTGGCTAGTCTATTCTTTTTCTAAAGTAGTGTATAACATGAAAAAAAAAGTTTAAGAAAGTTTAAGGAAACCTCGACGACAACGGGAACGTCATGATTAATGGCTGTGCACGCGCGTTATAATTCTTGGTACATTTCTTTGCTTTGCTCTACTAAACACCAACGTACAATTACCATGTATTGCGTTGTCTGAAGAACTTAAAAGATGAAGGCCTATTTTTTAAAATTTCTAGTACAAACTTATCGTTTTGTTCCAGATGCAATTTCGAGTCTCCAGATTCTACATTGAGAAACAAACTACATGACATTAGAGTATGGTAAAATTGGTAGGTAAACTAGACGTTTAATCGAGTTTGCCCACGTCGTCGTCGTGGTCTATTGTTATTAACAAAATAGGCTTTAGAATACTCACAAATGAATAAAGTAATTTCCCAAACAAATTAACCACATATTTTCAAGCTCTTCAGTAGCATTAAGACAGGGCTTTGCTAAAAATTCCGGATAAACTTTCCAAAGTTTTACTACTCTATTAAAAATAAATCGTAACTTTCAAATCGGTATCCATCAAAATAGTAAAAGATGGCATAGAGCAACACGACAGCTTCTCCTTAAAAAAATTTCACAAATAATCATGACAAGTGAATAGTGCTTTTCGCGCACGCTGATTGGTTAGCTCGCAAGTACTATTCACCTCCAAGCAGCCAAAGAACAACAAAATGGCTTCCCGTTTCAAATAAAGTTACTCTTAGCAAGTAAAGTTTCTCTTCGGCCCGCTAGTTATTTAGCTTGTGTGGTATATACTAAAACAATTATTCACCTCAGTGTCGGTTAAAGTGGTGGATTTTTACCTCCACTTCGATGAATAATTGTGAATTTTTAAAATTGCATCATTGGGTAATGCAATTTAGCGCGAAAATATGCACAAATATATGTCAGCAGTTATTATCTTTGCCGAGAAGCGAACAATTTTCCGAGACCGTAGGAAAAATTTATCTTTGAGGAATAGATAATGTCCATGGACAAATATGCCAACATTTTTTCGCGCCAAATGGAGGCTATGGTACTTTATACTTTCAATATATGTATGTCACGTGCGGTTTTGAACATTAAAACTATCACTCGACAATGTTCAATCACATAATGCATTTAGACCAATCGCACGCGAGCGAAAACATTTCATGAATTATTAGATTTGCTAAAATCTAGATTGTATATTGCAATTCGAGAGTTCATTGGCTTAGCCTTCATGGGTTATGAGCATTATACTATGCTCTAAAAATATCGTAAGCATACGCGTGAGTTTTTGGGAGTTTTATTTTCATTTTAGTTTTGTTTTCCATATTTTGAGGGAGATTTAATAAACAATTATTTTAGACGCGCTTGCTGGATATGAGGTGATCATTGTCAATCGGTGTTAAGCGCCTCGTTGGCTATCTACTCAAAAAATAGATTCCATGTTACCGTGCGTCTGTTCAGTAATAGATCACAGATGACGTCAAAATGTGCTAAGAACAAAAAAGTTGCACACAAGGCGATAGCCGAGTGTGTCACTGATGTTCTTAAAAAAAAAATCACGCCACTGTCAAACGTGACTCAAAGGGCTTCTCGTGGAATTAAAACTTACAGTGAAAGCAGAATTGAACTGCGAAATCTACAAATCTTAAAGTAAATGCTGGAAAAGTAAAATCAGTTTTTGACATCAGAGCAGCCTTGCTAGGCGAAAAGCTTGGATGTTGCCTTAAATATTGCAGGAGTTGAAAGAATACTCTCGAAAAACTTGCGGTACGTTGCGGTCAGTACAGGAGGCCATTTGATTCGAGTTTTGAATCAAAGGAGCCTTAGCGGCAGTGGAAATTTGTGTCCTCTGTGGCTGGTGATTCTCAAATCAGTTCGACATAGTATCGGAGATACCTTACTGCCGGTTGGCCGTGAGTTGTGGTGAGCTATACTTTTCTCGTTGTTGTGACCAACGGACTGGAACATTCGCGTCGGAAAGTAAGGTTAAGTGTTTATTTTAAGTGATTTTAAGAAGTGATGTTTTGATGGTTCATTCCTGACATCAATCTGTGTCAACAATCATTTTGAGATTGAGAAAAGTTGAATTTTTAAGTAAGTTAATGTTACAAACGTTTTGTTTATTGTGTTTGTTAAATTCGAGATAAAGCAAGACCAATTTTGTGTTTGGTTTAGTCTCTCTCAACTGCCGACTGAGGTTGCTCAAGTATCTTTTCAGAGTCATTTTCTAAAAACGAAACGACTTTTTCTTACTTCTTCCTGCTTCTCGTATCTGTTCAATGCCTCGACAAGACTTTTTTGTACTTTATCTGAGCCCAATCACTTAAAATATTATCATAATTCTCAAAACCTTCCGCCATTTTAAAATGGAGTATAAAAAACTTTGTAACGATGACGTCAATCGTGCGTCTGTCCTCTAATAGATCATAGGCGAGAACCAATCAAAAACGAGAACAAGTTGGGCTATTCTAATTGTCAATTAGACCATGGCCGACAAATACCACAAGCGTGGTGCGTTATTTTTGAGAGAGTTCTTATGTGTTATATTTTAATTTATTTATATTGTATTTTTTACGTCTAAGCTGCATTGTCTTGTACAGTTAACGTATTACTTTAGTTGTAATATTCTCCACAGGGCTGTTCTGAAAACCACTTTATGTGAGATCGCCCCCTGTTTAAATATTATTATTATTATTATTATTATTATTATTATTATTATTATTATGTTTATTTTACTTTAGTTTTCTATATTTGGGGGCGTTTTTAACGAAACAATTATTCCACTTCTCTTATTGGATAGGAGATCATTATAACCAGCTCGGCGATACGTTCCTCTTCGGCTATCTATCATCTGATATCTAACGCACGCTCGTGAAATAATTGTTAATGATGATAAATGAGACAGAAAAAATGTCGTTTCCTGTATTTACCAAGCTAATCATTTTACCACCTTATTTTTTATCATGATACAAACTACGACGTAAGTCGTACGGGTTATCGCAGGTTTTATGAAACGTAAGGTAAGTTTTCACAAATGAGCTTTAATTTTTTCTCTTTTTTAGTATCTTTCTTAATGTCAACAGCAACTTATTTACAAGCATCCTGATTCCTTTGGTGGCCTGTTTCTTTTACTTATTTTACTCTAGTCTTGGGCAATGGGGTTTTTCCACATCGTTTTAACTTTCAAAAAAAAACAAACCCGATATTAATAACAAAGTAGCTATAAAATGTTTGAAAAACCATAAAAACGTAGGTAAGAATATGTTGACTATCTTGTATTTCACGTACACTGTGTCACCTACTGATTTTGTCCCTGAATAATTCTCACAGTATAACGAGCTATATTGCCTAAGTCGTCTCTTATGAGGAAATGATTTTCCCATACGCTTACAAAAGAGAAGTCCTGGGACGGGATCGGTTACTGATGCGAGACCAGAGTGATTTAATTTAAATGAAGTGTAACTTTGCAAATAAAAGCAACCGCTGGGACTGTATTCGACCAACTGAATCCTTTCGCCTCCCATATTTCAGAGCGGCAGGTATTGCTTCCTCGACCTGACAACAACATTTTAGCAATACGCTTTACCACAGACTAATGATGGCGGAAAACCTCCTCTCATCAGCCCGTCTTTTATGTGCAATCATGTTTATACTTCCGCCTACAGGTATGTTTAGACATTCAAGTTACTTATTTTTAAGGCACGCATATCATGAGAAAATTATTTGCAGTTGTTCAATCAGAGTAAAAGCAGCATCCTAGAAGACTGAGATGATTAAGAAGTTTTTTCAGATAACTAAGACTAACTCAACCTGTTTGGTAACAAATTTGCAGTAAATTAGGCCAAGACAAGCGAACATACCTCAGTGGCGCGTGTTCGACTAATTTGGGTTAAATTACGTTGTGATCAATACAGATCATTTCCCTCAAATTCTATCTAGTAGCACGAGCAAAATTCGAGGAACATATACAGCTGTTTCGACAAAGGCTGTCACAAAACTTAAACATACGCCACAATGCTGTATGATAGTGATTGTTTATCCTTACTTGATTTCGGTTCACGATGTCTCAGTAAGAACGAAAGGGAAGCATGAGTGCACGTGTTTGTGCTGTTTCCTTCTATCACGCTGAAACACATTCCAGCTTCAATCAAGACACCTTAAACCACCATTACCCATAATACCTTTCGACAAAGTCGCGTACGCTTTCAAGCTTTTCTAGGACAACCTTTCTCAAAGCAGCTGTTTATTAGACTTCAATTAGGTACTAACAAAATGATCACACAACGATATCAGCGGAATCGAAACAATTGACGTTCTCATATAAAAATAAGAATGACCTATGCCCCGTGAACGTCAATACTGCCAATTTGTTAGAATGAGATAAACTGAACCATTTCAGAAATTTGGCTGCGTGAGCAAGTACATCCTGCATTTTCTCGAAAAAAACCGCTAGATTAGAAGTCTTCCTATCATAGCACCCCAACAACAACAACAACTAGTTTTATTTACATGACCGTAAATACATACAGTGTTGTAATAGTTTCTCTAAACTGAAACTAGAATAGTAACGATTACTGTCAACACATATTAATGTGATATGTTAAGGCAGTCAAATTACATTGGTTTGATTTAAAAGTAGAATATTAAGTACATCAAAGAAAGATGAAATTAATTTTGTTAATTGAATATTAATACAATGATTTGAAGACAACTGTTTTAAAGTCTGAACGATATGATTTATTTTTCTATGAAATTTATTTCTTAGAATAGAGTATTTATTGCAATGCATAAGAAAGTGAGATTCGTCTTTAATTTGATCTGAGATTCACAAATAGAGCAGATTCTGTTAACCCTTAATCTCAGATAAGAGATTGTTTAAAACAACAGTCGCAGAACCTAATAATTATTTTAAAACATAGATACATTGCTCAATTCAACTCAGGAACTTTTACAAGTAATTTGAGACACCAACTCCAAGTCAGCCAAACTCCATATTTTCAGTGGGAAACACCTATGAAAACTCTTCGAGCGAGACAAGATGACTTATCGCGGTTTCATCACACACTGCGCTATAACGCTATTGTGGCAAAAACCCATGTCATGCGAGTTAATTTTAGCGATTTTTGCGTTTTAAAATACTCGCGAAATTAAAGTTCCACGGAAAAAGGTGCGCGCAGGTTAAAGACGCGAAATTTAGTAACCTTTTTGAAGTCCTATATTTAAGTTTTTCGTCCGTTAGGAGTTTAAATATGGGGCTCATCAAAAACCTTTCCGCCTACTCGTCCCTTGGCGGGGACGAAACATACGTACGTAAGGTTAGCCATAATTTTCCATCGTAAAAGTCTTGCACTGAACTGTTATGATTAAATAAAATACAAAAATGAAAGTTTAAGAAACGAGCACCAGTTACTTGATTCGCGAATTCAATTTCAAGTCTCGCAAAATATTTTTATTCCAAATTCGCGAAATTAAAGTCGCGCCAAAATAAGTGCTTTGACTTTACAGAGGCAGCACCACTACAAAAGGTACGAACTGGGATTAAATCATTGAAGAGTGCAGAAGTTCCAAAATGTCACATGCAACAAGTATGTTCCTGAGAATTTCCCATGTCGTGGAATACGAAGTAAGCGAGACCCTGTTTTACTTTACTTCTGCTAATTCGCTAAGTGAGACGAAGTTACCTGTGTTACTTCTTTGATAGCATCGCAACGCTATATATTTGTGTTAGAAAAACGCTCTTCTCTCCTAGCCTTGTGATACTATTCTCCTTAGAATAAAACCAAATTTTTCCTTCATTACACATAAGCATACAACACACTGATACTTGGGCACGTTGGTCAGTCGAACGCAACGGGCAGTTTAATCGAAAACCACGATCTTACAAAATGTAATGTGATATATAAATCATGAAAACGCCATTGGAGTACACATGTTATCACTTAGTATCTCACTAGGCAGTATGCGGGACACGAAAAACCTGAAAAAACCTTTTAGGAAAAAACAGGAAACCTGTACCCCCACCGGGCATTTCTGCGACCTCCGGGGTAGGAGGTTCCTCATCCTGAACTCAATTATTGATAACGTAAGCTAAAATAGAATAAAACAATAAAAATTGACAGGTAGTTCTGTGAGACGTTGACTGACCGTAGATGGTCCAAATCCCTAACGTCTCCTAATTTAAATCGTTACCTATAATGCACTGCGGCACCCTATTACCAGGCTACTGCTCCATGCCTGCAAAATAGCAATTTATGTTAATTTCGTGCCTCATATACATAAATTTCTCTCCCCTTCCGAGGCAACTGTATTTAGCGTTATGTGAGAAAACGTTGTCCCTACCTGCTGACCAAGAAGAGTAGTATATAGCGAGATAATTCCAGCGCAATTTAATGTAAAAATATTAAAATTACATTAAATTTGCGTTAAGAAGAGTAGCTTGATGTAGTTAGTGTAACATTAATGTAACATTAATAGAGTAAACAGTGTAAAACATTAAATTTACATTTAAAATGTGCTAGTTTAATAAAAATGCGCTAGTTTAATAAAATAAAATTGAGAAAATTTCTTTTAAAAAAGGAATATTATATGATAGATATACATGGCTACTAATATCGAAAAAACTATAAAATTTGCAGCTACTTCAGTATATAGTGGACTTAATAGGCTTACTAATTGGCTTTCAACTAAAGTCCCAAATAATATTAAAGAACCATTAAATATAATGGTAAATAATCTAAGTGAACAATTTAATGGGTTAACTAGAAGGTCGACAGAGGAATTAGAAAACCCATACCTGCTCCGAGAAGAGTTCAACCAATTCCAAAACCAATAGTCCGTAAAACAATAAAGCTAAAAAATTTACAGAGAAAAAAAGAGAATCTTAAAGAAGCATCAGCCTTAAACGGAAGATTAAAAAAAAGTTGAGATAGACAGAGAAAAAGGCATTGGTGCAAAAAGTTATCTTAATAAGATTAAACCACAAGTATCAATAAAATTAAGGGAGAAAAGATGCCAAGTAAAGTAAACTTTCACTATACTTCCCAATTTAAACATGTAACCCCTGAAACAGATACTAATACTTTTAGGGAAGCATATTTTACGTCAAAACCAGAAATAATTACTGATTCATCAAACGTATCTAATATTTTTGATATTATGATAGAAAAATTACTTGAAAGGATTTCAAATTTCCAAAAAGATGAGTCAGGATGGATTTTTGAATATGTTTTAAGATTTGAAATTAAGTATGCCTTATACGAACCACATATAGGGAGAAGTTATATTCCTCTTCCAAGAGAAATAGCTTTTAAAAAAGCAGTAATTAATGTTAAGAATCTAAATGATCATGAATGGTTTAAATGGTCAGTAACAGTAGCTTTCTACATAGCAAAAAAAGATCCTCAACGGCTTATTAAAGAATGCTGAACAATCATCAATATAACATTAATAATAATAATAATAATAATAATAAAGATAATAATAATAATAATAATAATAATAATAACATTTGACTTTATTTGATTATGGTTAGTGCGTTTGTCCCCGGAGCGAGTGGTCCGGGTTCGAGCCCTGGCCGGGGACATTGTGTTGTGTTCTTGGGCAAGACACTTAACTCTCACAGTGCCTCTCTCCACCCAGGTGTATAAATGGGTACCGGTAAA
>Ga0126337_10000439_pt1 | contig 20905 bp, 15 predicted proteins | sample DipCmetagenome_FD_92527 | JGI IMG/M metagenome (GOLD analysis project Ga0126337, IMG submission 92527) | Coral microbial communities from La Bocana,Puerto Morelos, Mexico - Diploria C A metagenome | ecosystem: Host-associated > Invertebrates > Cnidaria > Coral | place: La Bocana,Puerto Morelos...
TATGAAAGAGTCACCTTACCTTTTGCTATCAAACTAGAATAGATATTTCAATTAAAACGGTAAGAGTTTAGACCTTAGGGTAGGGTCTCCTTGTTATATAAGTTTCTTAACTACCCCTGCATTGAAATTATTTCTAGAAAGCTGCTGATGGGGTCAAGACACGTTAAGAGGGCCATTAATCAGATCCGATAATTCAGTTCAATATAAATTAGACATCCGTCACCAGGACGGAAAAGTTGAACTTGACGGTCATGACAATTTAATTAATTTAGCTTAGTCAGAAAGCAAGTTAATCTTGCTACGCCCGGCACTGTCGTTGTTTAATTCAGTTCTTATTATGCTCACTCTAACTGACTTTTGCTTGTAAAGAGACAAACCGTGAACGCCGGTGTAGCTAATGGTTTCGTGAAGTTTGTAATTTAAGTAGACGAATTAAAAGACTATAGGGCAATTTGTTTACAGCCGGAAATGGCTAGCCTGATATGCGAATCTGACCTAAAATGAGTTCCACTCCAACTGCCCTCCAAGTGTCCGCGACGACTGCATGGCCAATGGTAATCTGTCTAGGTCCGCAGATTTGACCCCTGTATAAATTTCCCTTTTATATACATGTGCTCCCCTGAGAAGCTAACTTATGCAAGAGGAGCCTCAAATGCGAAGAGGCCATATTAACCTGCTTGTTTGAGTGCTTTGCCTTGGCCTGGAAAATTTTAGACTGAGGACCTTTCACGCTTATAACAGCGGATCAAGGGATATCATTGACTGCTTCTTCAAATCCGTGCACGTTACAGACTAAGTCTTCGTCGCAAAGCATATTTGAAAGTCAGTTACCTTTTACTCTCTCCATATTTAAAGCCATGAAGGATTGGTTGAGGCTAAATCATCCTCTCTATCTCATCCACAAGTTTAAGGCGTTCAAGGTAATGTTTATGTCTTTAAATAATATATATATATATATATATTTGGCCCACCCCTTGTTTATAATCACTTCCGATCTTAATTTTCCTTATAATCAAACTATCGTTACTTGCATAACAAATCAACACGAAGGGAGGCAAGTAAACACAAGTTGTAATTTTAACATATCCTATATTTTCTTAAGCTTCGTTATGGCCACAAAGACCGTGAGAAATGATTGACAAATTTCAAGCTGAGTTTTACTTCACTATGTTTGTATAAGTGATTAAGAAAAATGATGTGGGTTTTGCCCCCAACAAATAGGTCCCCACGCGTTCAAACCAATTGAAAGTTCGTTTTAGGACCTCTTCTGCAAATGTTTCAGATTTAGCTCTTTCCTGCTTGAAAATTTGTTTTCTCTGAAACTCAAGAAAGGAACACGATTTCGCAACAATAGCTGAGTTATGTACATTTTTATTTTGAAATAGTTATGTAACTTTAATTTACATGGCAAATTATCCGTGAAAAAACGGGTATCGCGTGCAGCTCACATCTTTTCGTTATACAACGTTACTTGTGGGAAATTCTTTTTTTGCCCCAATATGACGCCCATATTCTCAGAGAAGGCTATCGTAAGGAATTTGGGTCTGATCGGAAAACTGAGAGGCACATCATCTGGAATACGTTTGCATGTGAAAAGCCGAGATTACATAAGTTTTCTGCAACGAAATTTCTCCATTCAGGTCAGAGAGCACGTACAAAACGAACCCTGTTTCAGACTAAAAATCTATACCCTATTTCAACAAATAAGATTCAAAAGCCATATATCGCTCTGGAGTTACACGTATTTACCTGTTTAAAAGAGCCATTATTGGGTAATTTACTATATTACTAACGGCAAATTTACACTTTTATAGTGATTCCTAAAATAGCTTGAGCAATCTACAAGAAAAAATATGTTAAAGTGGCAGCTTCGATAAGCGAATGAGGTAGTTATCCGGCCTTTGTGGTATTTAAAGATGTCCTAGAGGCAAAACATAAAAACCTAACGCGAGAAGTTTTATACTGCGTTCAGCTATAAACAAATTTACTTAAGTTGGACGCAAGAGTCTACAGATAATTTGCATTAAAAAAATTGTCTTAAGCACATTCGGCACGTGAACGTTCACGTGTGCACATGCAGGCGTCGCGCACGGTCCAGACAGGATGAAGCATGCAATTCATAAATTAATTGCCATCTCATTTTCGCGTTCGTCTCCTTTCATAACCGAGACACTCCAAACGGTTTAAACATTATACCTAGCCGTCGCCTATCGTAGCACACTAAACAGGACTCATTACAACACTAGATGATAGTATGATAATCATATCCTCCAATATATTTTCAACGGGCCGTTGGCTCTTTTGTCTTGCAGGGTTATTGTTTTAATAAATATTGTTGATGTTGGTAACTATAGAGTTAAGTACTTTATTTATGGCCTCAAGCCACTTGACGGATGCCACTCATTCCAACTGTTCCGGTATTCGTAGTATCCATGTCTAGGATTATAAGCTGAAAATGGGATCAAAGATGGCTGTTGAAGGGCCAGTAGTCTTCATTCTCGCACATTCCATGATCGTTTACAAGCATTCTCTTGGCGAACCTGAGTTGGTAGACGAAGAAGCTAGCCGAGGGCCGGGTTCAAAAGTGGATGCGAAGCTTGAAATATGGGTGTTACAGTGTACATAAAGATCGTGATAACGATTTGGAGGGAGAGAAAAGTTGTTTAACAGTAAAGTGCGAAAAACAAGAAGACCTAAGGATGAAGAGTGTCAAGGAAAACGCATCGATGAAAACACATCAATAATGACAAACTCATTAGTGTGAAAGAAACTGACTAAACTTACAGCATTAACCTGCAAAAAGGCGCTCTTCCGTTTTTTATCGCCGCCAAAAAAAAGCAGAAAGAACGCGTGATCACAGGTTATCATAGCGTGAGCTCCTGGTTCACTGAAGCTAATTAATCGCGAGATCCGGGTCCAAAGAAGGATGAAATTATCTGCTGCCCGGCTGAGCCTCACCGTGGGGTTAACTACACATAGTAACGAAAATACTCATTGAAAATTTGAAGGAGCTTCATAAGGCTTAAATTGGCTGTTATGTCACGATATCATGAATTCTCCTTATGATTGTGTGAAATTTGAAGGGGAATCATAAGGCTTAAACTGGTTGTTATGTCAAGATATTAAGAATTCTCGTAATAATTCTTTATCGAGAGTAGAGTTTAGTTATGAAGTTTCTCCTCAATCGAAAGTTACTAGTCAATATGGAAATGAAAATACACAATGTTCTCCCCAATGGCCACCTTAGGAACAGAAACAATTGCCCGTTGTATAGAGGTAGCCGTTCACTGGGAAGACAGGGGTAAAATATGGCACCTGTGTTTTCGGGGGTGCAACATTCTCTTTGTAACAGCAAAAAAAAAATGCTCAGTATGAGGGTCGGTCGGGGCGGCTACGTAACTCTTTACCGTTGGAGCCTGGGCACTGTAGCTGTAGACAGGAAAATATTTGTTCTGCATCATGGATGACGATCCGTGGAATATTTGAAACTCAAGATGGGTTAGAATGGGAAATTATTGCTGCCTTTGTTGCTGTGGAAGATTGTTTTGGAAAGGAGAGGTAAGAAGGTCAGCTTTTTTCGGAAAACTCGGTTGATTAGAGAAAATTAGGAGTTTTAAAATCTGTATGCGCGCCAGGGCTTGGATCTGCCAAAAATTCGCTGCCTTTTGCAGGCATGCTTTTAGCCTCAGTAATTTCAGTTGTAAGCAGTTTAAGTGAAAGTGGCTCTTGAAAGCAACTATTTATTTCGTCTTTTCTGCAACAAGGCTTTGTAACATCTGTAGAACTAGTAATTCCTGATCGTTTGAACGACCCTCGATAGCCACGTAAATGTGTCTTCCATTTGAGTACTGAACTCTTCTCGTGTCTTCTGATCGATCAAGTTTGTTAAGTTCCTGCGGCCCCGATTTTCCGTTGGTACGCTCAAAACAAGACTTTGTTACTGCGTTGTTGTTGTTGATGTTTCCAGATTCGTATCAACTGGTTTGAGTAAGAGTATGTACTTGCTATAATTAGGGGTGTCGGTTAAAGATCGGCTCGTAAATGGGACATCCCATGAAAAACGTACCGTCTTCTTTTATTTAAACTGTACAGTATGGTTTTCCACTGCTCAGATTAGTACAAGTTACTATGCCACTCTCCCCCCCCCCCCGAAAAAGAAAATATCAAAATTCCCTTGTAACTGCTTGTAAAAACGACTGAAGTGCTCATATGCTCAAATTGCTCACTCAGCGTGCATCCAGCCGATATTAGGATACAGTCAACCAATAAATATAAGCTTAAAAATACTTACATTTTTTGGATTTCAGGAGGTGCAGATGTGTGTATCTGCATATAATTGATCACCATGCCTGTGATTATTTGTTTTATAATCTTTCAATGAATGTTTCTATAAAATGTAATAACACAGTCTGGTTCAGGGTGTCCACCTTAATTAAATTACTGGGTAACAACATTTTCCTGTCACTCCATGTATTAGATGTCTTCTCTTTTATAAGTGACTAGTATTTTTAATCAACCTGGGTTTTTCACACTTAGGATCAGAAACAGCTGTTAGCTACCAGAGGGACAATCGCTATGCAGATGGTAGAATCTTCTGAATCACAACATCAGATGAAGAAAAAGAGAAAAAGAATTGGTGGAGCTAAAGAGATTAAATTGATCTGGGCAAATAATCGGCGTGAGTATCAATCATAGGAAAAATATATTATATTGTAATGATTGTTATAATAGGTACAGTGTGCCCTCTGATTGCATATCATTTTTAATTGTTTGAAACTTATCACTGATGTTAATTTTAATTTAATACCAAACATGTACCTTTAACACCTAACAGTCTGCAAAAATCCACTTGTCTGTCCCAAAAACCAACTGTGGTAAACAGAAACTAAATTACCATGCTGTCAAAGATTTTAATAATTTAGGCAATGATTGCTAAGATGCAAGTTCAATTTTACTTTTTGATATGATGTTAGAAGAACTTACATTTCAATATTTTTATCCTTGTTATTGTATTTTTTCTTAGTTATGTCATGTTAGCTCTTATGGTTAGTTTTTTGTAACTTAAGGCTGTTCTGAAAACCACTACAGTGATCATTGTTTATATTGTCATGAGAGAATTTCAGTTATCTTTCCTCATGTAAAAATTCCCAAACTTCTAATCTTGGTCAAGCTTTAACATTTTTTTATCACCGTTATAGAAACAAATGCAGTGTTTACTAAACTCGGAGCAGAGGACATTGTCGCTCGCTATGATAAACTCTTGCACGAGTGGAAGCTGTTGAAGGATGCTGAACAGGACTTTAAGAAGATCATGGGCTTAGACTATGAGCGTCCTCTGGTGAAGTGTTTGGATTCTATTCCTCCAGGTACATATACCAAATTCAGCCAAAAGAAACATAATATATTTTTCATGTATGGGTCTGGATTTGTAATTTTTCAGATGCACCTGCAGGCCTTTTAAAAGGTCGACCGGCCCTTACATCATCCTGCTTAATTATTCTGTTCCCAGAGTTTCCCTGCAGAAACTAAAAAAAAGTATTCTTTGTTTGGATGACACCCTAGTTTGTTTTCAGTTATTAATAAATAAAAGCTTTTGAGTGTATTTTGAGACTAGTGGCTTAATGTCACAGAAACTCAAGATAAGCATATGCCTGATAGATGGACCACTTCGCTTGTATGCAGACTTTACTTTTAGCTTACTTGTATTAATAAACTGTTTTATACTTTTAGATATGAGAATAGGCTTCAGCCACGGGACTGGTGACAGCGAGTATGAGTTCCACCTTGATGTTCACCCCCTCCTGTCAGTCGACAACCTCAAAGCCCCACTGGCAAACCAGCTTAAGACCGCCATCCTTCTCTTCAGTGTCATATCAAGTAGAATGAACTTTGTCAAGACAGAAGGAGCTTCAATACAGAAAGTTCTGGAGAAGTTGATTGCAAAGTTTAAAGAAGAAAAGGAGACCAGTGTTAGCATAATGGGCGTGCGGCACAATGTGGAGTTCTTGAATGTTCAACAAGTGGAGCAGGCTCTTCTTATTGTTAAAGACATTATTACTTTCACACTAGCAAGGAGTAATTCTCTGATGGAGTATATTGTGGCTCAGGGAGACAAGGTTGACATGCAAGTCTCAAAAGATGACCCAGAGAACCCAAAGGTGATTATTTTTTCAAAGAAATTGCAAAGCTCAAAGAAGCAGAAGACAGTGTCAAATAATTAATTATCAATCTTGAAGTAAAGATTACTTTTTGAGTGACAATTTTGGTAGTTTGGGTAGGAATTTAATATCACTGTCAGTGGGGGCTGTCATTAAGTTTCCAGTCAACTGTAGCAATGATTTTCCACCCTTAACAAATTTGTTACCTTTTATGTCAATTGTGTCACCTATAGTTCATTCGTACAACCAAGGACCCATCAAACATGCTCAGCCTTGGCAGGTGTTACAGATTTCAGTCCTTATTGACAGCCCCGTAAGTTTCCTAGACTAAATAATGTATTTCTTTAATTATTTGTAATGAAGTTCGCTTTCCTGAAATGTGATTTGATATAATTGACTTAGTGTCCAGACTTTTTATGTCCTTTGTAACTCCCCAGGTGGGCATATTTACAAGGGAAGAGTACAAAATAGTTTGAATATATATAAAAAAGATTGCTTTTGAGAAATTTATTGTGTATTGTATAAAGAAGTTGACACTTAAAATATGATGGGCTGGACCCTTAAGAGACAGTAGTCTATATATTACCATGCTCAATTCTTCCACTCAATTCAACTGGAAATATATCATAATGATGACAAAACTCTACAGAGAAATGTGTTGTGTCCCTGTCTGGCCATCACTAGTTTACATGTAAGGTCAATCAATCAATTAATCAACACTTAATTGAAATAGTTTGTGCCTGAGAGCTAAGTAGGCTCGATCAAAATAGAAACATGTATGAAACAAAAAAACAAGAAAGTTATGGTCAGATACTGAGCAGATCTCTGTAGAGTTATGCTTAGTTTATGAGTATGGCGACAAAGTTGCAGTTGTTTCTTTATGGAAAAGAATAATTTAAGTGAATCAACAAATATATGGTCATTCAGTTTTGAAGATTACCAAATCCAAATGAAAGCTAAAAAAGCTCTTGAAAAAAATTAGCGTAAGTTTTTCATGCAGATTTCTCCAATGCAAGTGAGCACATCAAACTAGTACAATATTTTTCATCGAAGAAGAAAAAAATGTATCTGTAAGTGGCCATTTTATGTTCATTATAATTAATTTTATCATACGAACACCAATGAAATATCAAACCATTTTACTTGGCTTCAAAAAGAGCAATTTGTTATATAACCATAGCAACAGTAACCCTTTCAAGTGTGGAAATATCTTGTTTTCACGTAAAAGCTGGTATTTCATTGGTGTTTATAATGGTAAAACGATGCAATACTTGGCAACAGCACTTCGAGAGTTTAGGTTACTTTCTCAGTTATGCAACCAAGAGCTTTCTCACAATGACACTATCTTTACTGACATATACATTTAAGCTTAATATTTGAAATAAGCGCATATGACATCTTTTGCTCCTGTTTAGCACTGATAAAGTGGCTGGTCCATTGAGATGTGCGCTGGTTGCGGGGCAAAAGTTTAAAAAATTAATATAGCGTATCATTAGAACGTTTTTTTTTTTTAAGGGAAGCATTGTTTTTTGCACAATTTTTTTTTGTTCTTAAAGCTCAAACAGCTGATTAAATTAATCAGATTAAAGGGTCATTCATGTGAAAAATTATGGTGAAAATTTTATGATGTATAATTTAGAATATTGGATAGTAGCTTTTGTTGCGATTTCGGCTTTAATGGCAAGGTGCAGAATTGGTTGAAGTTCTGTGTGGTCTGAATTCAATCTTTCATATCTTTTGTTGAGAGTGGTAATAATAAATAATAGTTTTTTGTGTGATTGCTATAGTAAAGTGACATTTACAATAATTTTGTATAGAATTGTACGACTTATTTGAAATGTCACATGAATATTTGAAATTTGAATCTCTCTGGCATAATTTTGATTTATCAACCAGTGCTTGGGATTCCAATTTATTCACCTTGAAAACTCTGGGAAATTTGTTAGTTCTAAATAAGGTTGTTAGTTAAAACAAAATAATAGTTTTACAAGAAATATGATATGTAATGCAAATCTAAAAATTCATTTATAGCAGATTAGGAAATCAAGATTTTTGACCTTGTAAAAAGTGAGAAGTAGTGTATAAAAAATATTGATGATTACCAAATGCTTTTGTAACCCCAAGTGAACAATGAATTTTTATGAAGGGTTCAATAAAATTTAATTTCATTCCAGTCCTGGTGATTTTTCTGCCTGGTATGCAGAAGTTCTTTAACATGGCGAATCCTTGTTACTAGAGAACATCTGTTTATGAGTCTATATAGGGGACGGGGAGGAGTAGAAAATATTTGGCTCACTAGTGGTGTAAGAACCTTAACACTCATCAGTGACGTAAAACAAAGAAGTCAAGATAATAGAACAAAACAAAGAAAAACTTCACAGGTTTTTACACCATGGTAAACGGAAATATTTACCTGCTTCTGTCTGAGAGTACCAATCACCACAGAAAAAAGAAATATTCCGAAATCAAATAGACCTTTGAGCCTGGGCAGTTTGTTATCCATTACAGACCAGGAATTATATTCTCTGGAGATGTTTTTTTTTATCCATCAGAACATAATTCATTCTGATTCAGTTTGATTTGAGTATCAAGCTCTATTCAAGACCTATTTCAATTCTGCTTTGTATTGACCCTTTTCCCTTGTACAGACAAAGGAACATTTCTACCTTCCGACTCAACTTCAAGGACCCACAGGGGTGGCTACACAATTCCCTCACAGGTACCCCCTAAGAAACTATATAGCCCCCAGGTAGGAGAGAGAACTGGGAACGAGTCTACCCGATTGCAAGAGATTGCGACACACACGTGCAAAGAAACATCATGGCGGAAGGATCGAGTGAAAAGATGAGCGGCGAAACGACGGAAGATGAGCCATTTAAGACTGTTCCATTGAGGAGAAAACGAAAACGGGGACAAGTAGAAGATATGGACACTACTGAAGGACCAAAAAGACCCAGTTTTCCACCGGCAAAAGCTGAAAAATTGATGGTAAGTCTAAATCTGTTGTGGCGTGAATCGTGAATTGTGTTGGAGATGAATGCTAGAGTTTTTCAACATTACAAATCGCTTGATCCGCTTTCTTTACAGGGTGGAAAGTCAGAAAAACGAAAAATATCTGTTCCACCTCATCGATACACACCTCTTAAAGAGAACTGGATGAAGATATTCACTCCGATTGTTGAGCAGTTGAAACTTCAAATCCGTTTCAATTTGAATGCGAGAAAAGTAGAAATTCGGGTAAGCTAAGATAACGTAAGGTTATTCTAGCTGCGTATCTACCATTTCTCGCAATCCTCGTCCAAGTTGTTTGACATGACAGAACATACGAGAACTGGTGAGACGTTCAAAATGGAAAGTATATGAAAAGCAGAGTTTCCTCTTCATTGAGCTTACATGTACTCAGAAATAGAGGTAAATAATTGCAAATAGGGTATATATCGTAAGCGATCACAGATCTGCGCTTACCTGCGTGTTACTGACATTTGCAGACCTCTAAAACTTTTCTGGGTACGTGGGCAAGCCCTGTTTGAATCAAACCTCTTTCATTACGTGGACCAAAGGGGAAGAGCCAAGTCTTACGAACCGATAAGCAAATGACTCATGTTGCAAAGACTAAGGCTAATTGAATTATATTGGGAGGCAGCATGGCCAGGTGGTTAGGACCCTGCAACTGAAATTCAAGAGGGCCTGGTTTAAGTCCTGCTCTAACCATGTACTTGTAGGTAGGGTTTTTTCTTAGTAGACCCTAGTAAACCTGCCAACTCTCACGCATTATGCGCGAGTCTCACGCCTGGTGATCCAAAATCCTAATCTCGCGCATTCGCTCCAATTTCTCACGCCTAACTGACAAATGCAAGTTTCTTGCTCGTAGACCAATTTAATGTAAATTCATTAGTCAATTTGTCAAAACAGCTGGTATGATCGGAAGTGGTCGGGTCATCTTCGGCAATACTCGGAAATCTTTGGAAACCTTCAGTTATCTTCTGAAATCTTTGGAAACCTTCGGAAGTCCTCGGACATCTTCGGAAATTGGGGTAACGTCGGAATTGAAAATCTCACGGATTTGACTTTAGAAAAGTTGGCAGGTTATACCCTAGTTCAGCTCCTTGGTCATGCTTGTAATCAAAAGCCAACTGGTCTGCCTCCTCCCATTTGGGATATTTTTAGCCTGTTATGTTCAGCTGATATATTTGTTTCCTTCAGCTTAAGTGACATACCTGTGACGTAGCTAGATGTAGATTAGCACATTCACCACCATAGGCAACAACATTTCAGCAATCTGCACCCTACTTTGAACGCTGTGTGTAAATGCCCAGAAGCAGGGCACGGTCTTGAATAAACTAAATGCCCGGCAGTTAGAAAATATGAGCAAATTTTCACTAAAAGCTTCTTTCAAGTTTCTCAAGAGTATATAATGTTTCTTTAGCAATGTCAAGTGATCCTAAAAATTAGTTTTTTTAGTTGGTGTAATAACCAAGTCTGGACTTACTATAAAGACTTAGAACAATTCAGCGAAAACCAACTAGTAAATAGTCACTTAACAAATTCCAACTGAAAGCCTCATTGAAACCTATTGAAAGTATTTGATGTTTCTTTAGAAATATCAGGCAATCCTAAAAATTATTTTGGTTTTACATGAGACAAATTTTACTGATTCAGTATCTGTGATGTCAGACTGCTGGTCACGGTCTCAAATAGACTAAATGCCCGGCAGTCAAGATCGGTAAATTCGTTGAATGTAAAACCAAAATAATATTTAGGGTCACTTGACATTTCGAGCATCAATTACTTTCCATAGGTTTGATTGAAGATTTCATTCGGAAGTCGCTGTTGGGGACCACTAACCATGAGGCCACCATGTCTGCACAGACTTCAAGTAATAACAAGATCATTTTTCCCTTATCATTTCTGTAATCTACATGTGCATTCCTTTCTTTTACTGTGAATTTATGGAGAACTTTGCTTTTGACCAGTGGTGGTTTGGTGATGACTTCTGCCATGCTAATTGTGAGAGTCTTCTCTCAAGTCTGTTGCTCAGCTGGTCTTGTTGACAGTGGGCTCGGGTCTTGTAAAGACTCTGTGACAGCAACAACGCATTCTGAAAACCACTTGTTAGGTCAATATTAGTTTCTCTTTTACAACTGTGAAGGCAAACGAAAATGATAATTATACTCTAGTCTCGACAAAAGCACATCATGCAATGAATTTATCAGAACATAAGTTGAAACGTACCTGCATGTTGTGAGGATTTTTGATGCAATTGTCTTCTTCAGGATTCTTTGACCTTGGTCAGATTAGCTAATTGGTTCTTAGAAACATTTGAAGAAGTACCGGTAGACTAAATGCCCGGCAGTCAGGATGGATAAATTCGTCGAATGTAAATTCGTTGAATTGTTCTGAGTGTAGAGAGATGGCCATTTTATAGTAAGCCCAGGCTCGGATATTTTGTCAACTAAAAACCAAAAAAATTTTTAGGATCGCTTGACATTGCTAAAGAAACATTTAATACCCTTAAGAGACTCGAAAGAAGCTTTTAGTGAAAATTCAGTGAAATTTTCTGACTGCCAGGCATTTAGTCGATTTAAGACTGTGCTCAGCTGTCGGGCATTTAGACACAGTGTACTTTGAACATACTTTTTTTGTTCCACTGGGACCCTGTAAACTCTCTATAACACCTGGAAGTTTCCCTGGAGTTGGCCGTAGAAGATGTTGGCTGTGTACGTAAAAATAAATTAAACTTTTTTTGTAGACTTCCAAGGACACTCAAGATATTGGTGTAATCCAAAAAGCAGCAGATTTTGTTCAGGCATTTCTTCTTGGATTTGAAGTGGAGGTGAGCATGTTGGATATAAGAAAGTCTATTCCATTCTAATTCAAACTAGGGCTGTAATCCTAATCGCATAGCTAAAGGTAAAGTCATGCTCTAAATCGCTATCGAAGAGAGGGTATTTATCGTGGAATTGCACTTGTGCATGAAGGGATATTGCTGACGTGAGTTGCGAGCAAAAATTGTAGCTATCGTGAAAACAAAAATGCAACTCGTGTTAGGAAAAAATACCTTGGAAATGAATGAAATGACTCTTGCATTGAAATTTACAGTAGAAAATTTAGAAAGAAAATTTGAGGAAACCACTCACACTCAAAAGTACGGGAAAACATATTGACTTTGAAAGGGTTTCCTTTGTCTACGCACAGGTGCGGCTCACAAAATGAAATAGAAAACATTAGGTTTTGCTCAGGTGGCTTTAGCTATGCGATTTAAGGAAAATTCATTGCCTGACAAGTGAATTCCACATTAAATTTCACTTGAAAAACCTAGACTGCTCAATCCGGAGTTGCAACCACTTACAATGAGGCCACCATGTCTGTGCAGACTTCAAGTAATAACAAGATCATATTTCCCTTGTCATTTCTGTAAGTTACATGTGCATGCCTCTCTTTTACTATTAATTTATGGAGAACTTTGGTTTTGATCAGCAGTGGTTTGGTGATGACTTCTGCCATGCTAATTGTGAGAGTCTTCTCTCAAGTCTGTTGCTCAGCTGATCTTGTTGACAGTGGGCTCGGGTCTTGTAAAGACTCTTTGACAGCAACAACGCATTCTGAAAACCACTTGTTAAGTCAACAGCAGTTTCCCGTTGACGATTGTGAAGGCAAACGAAAATGAAAATTATATACTAGTCTCAACAAAAGCACGTCATGCAATGAATTTATCAGAACATAAGTTGAAACATACACATGCATGTAGTGAGGATTTTTGATGCAATTGTCTTCTTCAGGATGCCTTGGCCTTGGTCAGATTAGATGATTTGTTCTTAGAGACATTTGAAATTGCTGATGGTATGTTCACTTAAAATGAATTCAATCTTACTTTTCCTTACTGTTAGGGACACTTATAGAGACAAAACAGATTGATTTGAATATAGCAAAGTACTCAACAATGACAAATATATTTAAAATGTGATGTTATGCACAACAATTGAAAACTAACTATTGATTATTGATTAACCAACAGTGAAGCCGTTGAAGGGAGAACATCTTTCAAGAGCCATTGGTCGTATCGCTGGGAAAGGTGGCAAAACAAAGTTTACCATTGAAAATGTATCCAAAACAAGAATAATCCTTGCCGATTCGTGAGTAAATGTTTTACTTCTGATTTTATTATTTATTTCCAAAGAAAAGAACCAATTGGGGTTGAAATAAGTGCGTTTTTGGAAAGCTATCATTGAAGCCCTTATCAAGTTTCTGATAATTATTTTTTTGTTAATATGGGCAGGCTTGTGGTCCTCTTTTGTGTCGATGATCCCTGGGCAGGTCTATGGTCCTCTTTTCTGTCAATGATCCCCGGGGCAGGGGTATGGTCCTCTTTTGTGTTAATGTTCCCCAGCAGGTCTATAGTCCTCATTTGTGTTAGTATTCCTTGGGCAGGTCTATGGTCGTCTTTTTTGTGTCGCTGATCCCTGGGCAGGCCAATGGTCCTCTTTTGTGTTGATGATCCCTGGGCAGGCCAATGGTCCTCTTTTGTGTTGATGATCCCTGGGCAGGCCAATGGTCCTCTTTTGTGTTGATGATCCCTGGGCAGGCCAATGGTCCTCTTTACTGTTAATGATCCCTGGGCTGGCCAATGGTCTTCTTTTGTGTTAATGTTCCCTGGACAGGTCTTTGGTCCTCTTTTGTGCCAGGTTGTCGAAGACCAGAAAATGTCATAATTTTTAATTATTTGTGTGATTTCCTTTTTTTAGTAAAATCCACATTTTAGGATCATTTCAGAATATTAAAATTGCCAGGACGGCAATTTGTAGTCTCATCTTAGGTAAGTAACAATATTGTTTTTTTTCTAGATTTCAGTGCAGAGAGCACAAAGTAAGTTAACTTAACTCTAATACCATATTGTTCCTGAAAGTCGATCAACAAAGAAGTGTCTTCATCTCAAAGACTGACTGACTGTGTCTCTTTCAAATTCTTTTTCAGTTTTTCATTAGTTTCTGTCATTGAGTAACTTGCAAAATTCCTTTCTGTTTCAAGTGTTCTGTTTGTTGTCATCTTTCGCAGGATTTGTTTTAGGCTGCATAGCACGTGTTTATTTCTAAAAGAATGTGAAGGGACTGAATTAAGCTGCAAGCCTTTGCGAAAAAACAAGGAGGGGGAAGTGGAGTAAAAAAAGAATGATTCCTTCCCTACCGACACCCTCTTCTACTTCTTTTGTATGCTCACTCCCTTCCTCCTTCTCATTTTTTGCTCGTCCCAGGCGTGCTTGATTGCTAGATTGATGCCCCCCCCCATGAGCCCCCCCCACTCCCCTTCCCCCCCCCCCCCCCGTGTTCGCATGTAAACAACACCTGTTGACATAAAACTTAGCTTGTGTTGCTGATGGTTGTTTCACAGGAAGCCCTCCATCAAAAGTATACGGAAACATGAGAGCAGTGGCGAGTAGAACGGCCGAGAGATTTTGAACAGACAAGGGGAAATGGAGGGAAAATGCAGAAAAGCAAGAATGAAGTCAAATCTACAATGCGGCATTGTCTGTGGAGACAAATGCATGGCAAATACAGTATTTTTTGTCAGATACAGAAACGGTATTTTTGTCAATGACAGTTACAAAGCAGGGATGACCCCGTGAAACGAAGATATAGAAAATTTTAATTTATTGAAATGGGAAATTTCCTGTTGAAAGACCAATGAGGATTTAGAAGAAATATCAACACAGTACTAATAGGAATCAACTGAACATTTTTTTACATACATTTGTACAGTCCCAAAAAATTGCAAACGATTCGAGTTCGCTTAAAACTTGCTAGAAAATTGTATTAACGTCATATATATTGTCTGATGTAGCACATGCATTTTACTGCTGTTAAATGAAAAAAAAAGATTGATCTTAGAAGCAGAATGTAATAAACCACAAAGTAACCTCATAAGCAAAACAGAGGAGTACTGTTTTATTCATTTCTTATTGGTTTGTCTGTCCATACAAGGCATTTATTTCTATTTTGCTTCAAGTTGTTTTTCTTCGAGCGCGCGAGAGCGGCCGTGAAGCGAGCGCAAAAAAATCTTTCCCCATCCCCACCCCGCTGCGTTTTAGCTCGTGCATCCCACGCGTCGAGTTAATGTTTGCCAGGCTTCACCAAGCTTGCGAACTCGAGGAAGTCAACACAAATAAAGGAACTGTGGACTGTGGACAGGCTGCTTACTCATAGGCAAGCATTGGAATTATTCGTTATGAGGGAGCTTAGCAGCCGCGACGGTGCCGCGGACAAGGACGATCAAACCATCCACTTGTGTGTCGGCGATACATGTATCTGAACATAGGAGGGCAGTTAAATGCCAAAATGAGAGACGAAACTGAAATTGTCGAAAATTTTACTCAAAACTAGCATGTCTGTTTTAACCTCTTTGCTATCGGCAGGGGCACGGTTTCGGTAGAAACTCTTTTCAAAACAGCTACACTCGCGAACTGAGAACTTCCGAGGTGGTGTTGATGACCTGTCATTGTAATGTTTGGGGCAGTTTGCAGCTATAGCATATTTGAACTGTTCAATTTAGTTGTTTGCGTTTCAAACTGCATCTTAAATATCTGCATTGCGAGGAACTGCTACGGAAAGAATCAAACCAAACTTCAAATTTTACATTTGTGCGTTTATTTTCAATAAAGACGTACGTATGCAATAATAAATACAATCGATCTTTCATCCACTTTATACAAAATCTTCATATAAATTGATTGCTAGTAAAATCTTTATAAAATCTTTTTAAAAGGCAAGCATTTCCTGGGTAAAAAATTCTCTTCAGATGGATTTTGTTTACTATATGGCCAGCGAAAATGACTAGAAAATTCCAGTATTTTTTAACCTAAAAAAATAAAAGTCTAATTCTTATATCCAGCCTGCTTAGCTATCGATTTGTCTCGCTTATAATTCCTCATGCATCGCGAGTAACGAATGGCCAACGGCATATTAACATTTTTTGATTTTATGGAAAGTAAAATTCACGCCAGCGTGACAGAAAAAAAAAACTCGAGTGTATATATAGCATTTAGCATGATTTCTTTTCTCTAGTAGACATTTCACTGGGGAAATTTGAAAACGCTTTACGGTTAGGATTACCGTCCACGCTAATCCTTCATAAAACCGGAGCAGTTTGAAAGCGCTAGTTTTCTATTTAAACTTGGACGAAAAATTTTTTAAAAATGGTGCTTTGCGAATACGAAAACTTCAAGATAATCACGTGATCAACACTAACTCGAGCGTTTCTTTCCGCCGGTGATTCGCTTACGTTTTGAAATCTCTTCAGCGTTCTGTGGACAGAAAACATTGATGCATTTTCATTTTTTCCGACGTATAGTGGAAAGGGCGTAAAACTAAAATATTAAAACCGTTCTTTTTTTGCATCGATAAATTTCACAAAATTCGAAGTTGTGGCCAGTACCCACAACCAAATATTTTCTAGCCTTAAGCTTGTACTCTAATTTTAACTACTTACAATAAAAGAATTGTTTGCCCCACCTAACTTGACAGTGTAAGTTCTAAACTTGGTTGAACTCTAACAAGCCATAACAGTAGGTCGCTTTTTCGGGGCTCAGGGTGTTCCGTGACGTCACTGATGGCACCTGTTATTACACCTGACACAAGCTGTTAAGCTGTTCGAGGCTGACCGCTGCCTACATCCGCGGTTTAATCAAAACAATGCAATCTTCCTCACTAATTAGCAGTCCAGCTAACACGGAACTGAAACAGCTGGAACCGTAAATAAACTAAAATTCCTACAAATTCAGTCAAGCGGACAAAAGGTAAAAAAAAATTCATCTTCTGACTATTTCGGTTTTGTTGAGTGCAAACGTTCTTTTGTGAAATAAAATACATCCTGGATAGTGGGCCGCAACCTGGGGTCGGGTATTAAACAAGACATGATTAAATATCCTAGGTCAGAGCTGTATAAGTTTTCTGCTTCTTGTAGTCTTGCCGGACGAACCCCATTGACAACGTTATTCAAGGTTTCAAATATATTTTCACCCTGGTGTAGGGGGAAAGCTGGTTCTAGAAACGCCAGTTCGTACGCCACGCATCCGAGCGACCATGAATCCTGTTTGTGCGAATGTTTTTGCCCTCGTATCCTCTCCGGTGCAACGTAAATTCCATAGAAGGAATCTTTGCCGTCCACACAGGCGTTAAGCTCTGTTTCGCTAGGGGTATAAATTAATAGATTGTGCAGCAAAATATCACCCGTGTTTGAGAGGGACAAAGTTTTGCTTTGGATCTCGGCGTGCACCATCTGTCGCTTCTGTAAATACCACAAAACATCGCAGATTTGATAAAGCATTTTCCACAAAAGCCACTCGGAGAATTTAACACCTGCTTTGCGATATTCCTGCACAAGTTCGTAGAGACTCTTTGGAAATGGCTCTAATACTACCCCAACGGTTTCTTGTTCTCTGAACCACAACAACACCTTCATAATGTTCTTGTGATTTATCCCCGTCCATTTGTCCAAGAGACGCGAAACAGTTGTGGAATTACAAGCTTTGGCGTTTATGCACTTCAAAAGAACCTTAGAATCATCCAGCAAACTGCGGGTTGGATAAATGCAATGTATTCGCATGTCTCTGGGGATATTAAAGCTCTGCACTTCAAACTCTCGAAAGCTGAAATCCGATGTCAAAAAGTCAATTAAATTTCGCGGCAAAGAAAGATCTTTTCGCGCTCTTTGTAGTCGATGCAATCCTGTATTTCTTATAATCACGGCCCTACAAAGTTTTCGGAGGCTCGTTGTTTGAGGTTTCGATATCCACATTTTTGGCTTTGAACTCTTCCACTGCAGCTCCGCTTCAGTTCCCGAACTCATGGATAAATAATTGTGCGTTCGATGAGCATAACAGCTTCGTGATGGGCGACTTTAAGTCCTCGATTGAGCATGACAGAATTTACCGTTTTGAACATAGTAATAAGTCATTTTCAGTTTGATTCGGTCTGACACGGCAATTTCGCGACTAAAATAGCGATAACTGCATTTAAATTTTATCGCGCAATAACAAACCAAAATTAGCATGTGATGTCACTTCCGTTGGACGTGCAGGGCCAAGGACAGGCTTAGACTTGCAATTTCCAGAATTTTCCAAGTTACAAAGAAACTTTTCGAATCGAAAGTGTTTCACTTTTCAACCGGAAAGAAACCTGGAAAACTGAAAATGTGAATGGCAACGTGCTCTAGATTATTTCGACAAAGAACAGTTCGGAGAGCGTGACTTAGCAGTTTACTGCTTTGTCACACAACCGGAAAGTGGGACGATTGTGGAGTGCGTCAGTCACTACGCTAAATTCCCAAACTTAACATACATTTTTTGTCTTTAAAAAGACAAATTTGTAAATACACTCTTCAAAGAAACAATCCTGTTACAAACAAAATTGCTGTCAACGACTGAAATCCCCTCTGAAATCGTAACCATGCCACTCGAAAGTTGCTCAATAATGGCCGTGAAAGACTGGGCCCTATTTATAGTTTAAGATCGATAAAAGGTCGGCAATATTCGCGGGCTCGATAATCGAACGGAAACGTTCGTTATACATCCTCGCCGGTCAGCAATGGCGACAAAAGAGGAATCAAATATGGCGGAGGCCAACGGTGAAACTTCGGTAAAGAAATTGAACTTTTACTTATAAAACCCTACTTTATTAGTCTATTTTCTTAACTAAATCTTGAAATTGTTTATCCTCTTAGATGGAGGTGGTAGAAGGTTGCAGAATGCCAGTAAAAATGAGTGGTTCCGACGAATGGCGTAAGTAATTACTTAGCTTAAAAGCGAAAACGGAGATTCAAAATGAGTTTGAAAGCGTTGTTCTGGTGTTGAACACTTACATTTTTTCACAGCACTGGCTGAAATACTGAGCAAGAGAGAACTTCCAAATGGTCTGACTCATTATTACGTGCATTATATCGACTGTGAGTACGAAATATTTTGTGTATTGTATGCGCTGTAAGCCTATCTTGCATATTTTCGCGGGCATTTTGCTTCTACAGTAACAAGAAATTTCGGATTTTAAACGCATAGAAGGGCAATTTTTTCAACATTAGTCTTGTAGATTTATTCTTTTGTGTTTCATTTAACCCATTATTAAGATTACTTAAGGTGTGATTGTCAAGAATCTGACTTTTTTTTGGAAAAGTATTCAGCCCAAAAATTCAAGATGGCGGAACCCGAGTTTTCATTCCCATGATGCCTCGCTTCCCCAATCAACAGGTCCGATGTGCGTACATGTGTAAGCTCCCACGAGTTTGAATCCCTGTTATGCTGGACTTCAGGCCATTGTAAAGCAGCTTCATTGTTCACAGTATCATTTACATAATTTCATACACTTTTATTTATAGCTTGGTATTTTTATCTAATGGAAAGAAAAAGAAAAATAAACATTTGTCAGTTCAAAACTAGCCTTTTTGTAGGCTACCTAAGCTATGCGCTGCATGGTTACTGCAAGACTGAAACTTATACTTTGTGTTTTAGTCAATAAGCGGCTTGATGAATGGGTTGAAGAGGAGAGACTGGACTTGACCAAACTGCAGATGCCAAAAAAGGAAGACACCAAAAAGATCAGCAAGGGTAAAGGTACTGCTGGTTCAAGGCCCTGCTCTCCTGACAGGGAACTTGTGAATGGTGTTGGTGGAGGAGGGCGACCTAAAGCTCCTGTCGGCAGGAAGAGAAAAGCTAATGCCATGGACAAGTGTGGTGATGAGGTAAAGTAGGAGAAAAACATACTCTGTATGTTATAATCAGAATTCCAAATAGATCTCAAAATTAAGCTTTACAAACAATCACACTGTTAGTTTTGTAATAATGACTAAATGACATAATTCCCTGTAATAAATATTTTTTTAAAAAATGTTGTAGTTAATTCTGTATACTGAGCTTGTCATAAGCATGAAATGAAGGAAAAATCTGAGCGTCTGACAGGTGTCATACCCTGTGGCCCTCGGCACACCAATCACTGAGGTGCTATAGATAATCACTATGCTACAGGAAGAAACAAACCTTCTCCCTTCAAGTGTGATTTATTGGCCTATCTACACTTCATAATTCTCCCCCTCCTCCCTTTTCAGTGTTGTAACCATATGAGAGCATCAACAAAAGTGTCTAAGTGTCAAAAGTGTCTATGCAAGCATAAATTAGTATTGATCATACTGTAACTGTCATGAGCATGGGCATGTAAAGAGAATAATCCTAAAAATGGCTTAAAATGTACTATTTTTGCTTAATTATCCATTAAAAAAGTTTGTCTTTTATGTTGAAGATTGATTCCCAAGATAGCCCTAAGGATTTACCCAGCACCCCACCCAAGACAGGCAGCATGAGACAGACCGGCAGTATGGTTCAAGATCGTAGTCATGACGACATCGTAACACGAATGAAAAATATCAAAATGGTTCAACTGGGCAAATTTAGAATCAAACCCTGGTACTTCTCACCCTACCCTCAAGAACTCACCCTGGAGCCTGTGGTCTTCTTGTGTGAATTTTGTTTAAAGTACGTAAAGAGCTTCCACTGCCTCAAGAGACACAAGGTATTAAAAATAACAATTTAAAACTATTTGCTGCATTTTCTCAATTTATCATGGTTTGTTCCAAAAATATTAATAACTCATGGTTCGCACGGGCCTGGAATACTCCTTAATTTACTGCTAGGTCCTTGAAAACTCCTTGAAAATGATTTTCTCCTTGAAAACCCCTTGAATTTGTAGAAGCAGTGCTTGAACGTTATGAAA
>Ga0126337_10000440_pt1 | contig 20883 bp, 8 predicted proteins | sample DipCmetagenome_FD_92527 | JGI IMG/M metagenome (GOLD analysis project Ga0126337, IMG submission 92527) | Coral microbial communities from La Bocana,Puerto Morelos, Mexico - Diploria C A metagenome | ecosystem: Host-associated > Invertebrates > Cnidaria > Coral | place: La Bocana,Puerto Morelos...
ACTTAAACTATTATTTTTGTAACTAGTGCCCTAAAAACTTCATTCTGGGCGAGTTTGAAGAAATTCCATTTTTTGGCTATTTCCTGGTTTAGTCGATATTTAGGCGAAGCTGCTCTTAAGAAGTTCTCCTTCGTCTAGATGCGTATGATGATTATTATATTACGCTTGTCTAATTTTTTTAATTTTTTTTTTAACTGCTGTTACTCACTTTGATACAGATCCAAGAAGCCCAAAATAAAGGATACAAAATCTCCCAAACCGAAAAGATTAACTTTGAAAAGGATATATTGGATCTTGAAGACTCCCTGAAGGTATGCGCTCACTACCTGATTCTGGTAGACGTGGTACAGAAAATGTTTGCCTCAGACGTCACTCTCTATTTGAGTAGTGCTCGTCTGCTTACTATCATTGTAGTCGGAATTTTCATCGCTGGCGCTATCACCGTTGTTGATGAAGGTAAGTAATAGTTACCGTATATTTCATCTTTTCCATTGTATCCCTGGATTGACTCTTTTATTCTAGGCTATGTTTCCTGTAGCAATTTGGGTTATAAGCTATGTACGCACGTATCGTGACTTCCACTAGGAATGAGTTCATTGCTTGAAACCATACTGACTGTCAATGTCTAACATCTTCAAGAAGAAGTGTCTGCGTTAGAGTCTAGTGGCCTATCATGTCGACAGTTATCTACGGTTCCACTAGCATGCACCAACTAGTAATATTTGTGTTCGCCCTCCCTCTCAGGATTCTCCTGGAAAAGGGGTCTTGGCTAAAGACACAACACAGTAATGCAGCCAGAATATTGAGCCCAAAGTAGGCGATAGCTCTCCGGAGTCGAAAGCTATATAAACGGAGCCTACCACCCTTCATTTTCAATTGGATCATCCAATTATGTGAAAAAGAGAATGTGTGCTTTACTCAACATTACAGAAAATCTCTGCTGGGAGGATTTACTTTAGGGAAACGCTTGAAGCATTTTATTTTGCAACAAAACAATCATTTTCATATCCTTTAGCTACAAACTATAATTAAATCAATTGGAAAGAAGAAAGAGCCTTTAACTTTATGAGAACAACTGAAAGATTGATGGAAAGCTCTTGAGCTTTGTTTGGCTAGGTTCAGGGAGGTGCCCTAATGCCCAACTGGAGAGGATCCGAGTATTTATATACAACAACTCGGTTATTTTTTTACTAAGCTTCGTCCTGGTAAGCGCTGCTTTTATAAATAGAGCACCCTAATGACAACGACGACGTTTATGATAATGATGACAATGACGATGCATTGCCATGATGTCAATAAAAGATAAACACAATTTTTATGGAAGGCTGACCAGAAGCGAATATTTTTACTTTAACTGACAGTTTTTATTCCGGAGTCATTCATGTACCCACATTTAATTGACTTTTAACAATTGTATTACGTTTTCAGCTACAGCAGCAATATCAGGGCCTAAAGTGGTAGCAGTCTGGCCAAGCAACCTACCAGGAGAAGCACTGGCTATGTACGTGTTCAATTTAAAAATCTTCTGTTGTAAGTATGCGGTGCTGCCATTTTATGAAGTGTTTACAAAAGAAAAATATTTATTTAGAAAACCGTATCTTCAAATAAATTTAATTAACTAGGATGGTGTCACAATCCTGTCAACGGTCGAGATCCGGTCCCTGTGGAAATTTGGGTGGTAAAAGCTTATCGCTCGTCTTTCATGCTATTTGCATATTTTTATATATCCCATGTTCTTGAGAAATATCATTGACAAAATTCCCTCGCGAAAGCTCTTTACGCTAACTCTTATGGAAAAATCAAAAGCAGAAATAAGTCCTAGGGTAAAGAAAACGAAAAAAAAAACGGCCCAAACAGGAAAGAAATTTTTGTCCAGGAAAGAAAAAAACTTTTCCTTGCCGATAGCGACAACGGTTCTCGGTTTCGCCAAACGCCTTCCAAAATCTCGGCAACTGCTGAAGACCCGATGCGTTTGAATATCCTTAGAGCAAGTAGTTTAATAAAAATTATATTGTGTAGTCGTCCTTTGAACTCCACTAAGAGAGAGAAAAAAACAACGTGTTGCAATGCGATAGTTTTCCCGGGAAATCTTGATCTATCGTCATAGACGCTAGGAGGTCCTGTTGTTCCATTCGTTTGCGATTTTATAAGGCGGGATAATCTCCTGGGGTGGCGAGGGATGTTTACGAACCTTTACGAGCTAAAATTTCGCGCTTGATTTTTGGAGGAATACATCCACTTTAAGCGAATTTATAGGGTACGTAGATTTGACGGAGTGTCGTGAAATTTCGCCATAACATTCCAGAGAATGTTATTCAGAGAATTCACATACCAAACTGTGTCGCAAAAGTTTCATATTGACAAATTCACATAAGATTTTTTTCCCCGAAGGGCACCCACAAAGGTGGGAAGACGTATTTTTAGAAGGAAGGCCAGGCTCTGAGTTTTCACAAAGAAAAAAAAACAAAACTTCCTGTTAATGTGCTCATAAAAAAACTGTACCGTTTCCTTCTCTAAGTGAGGAAACAAGTATTTGGCTACCTTAAATGGCGTGACTAACTTCTGGCGCCTTTTTGGTACCTAAAACAAACATTTTTGATTGCTAACTCAGTAGTGAAATAAACGTCCAGTGCTACCTTTTCCTGTTAAACGAACTCACAGTTCCTTCCCTCCATGATGTACTAGACCTAGCCCTAACCCTAAAAAATAAGCCTAACCCTAACCCTAAATCCTAGCTTTGATTTACTTTAAGATGTACGGTAAACTTGTTATGGAGGAATTTCTCTGCCATTTGTTCTGTTAGAGACTATTGACCTTGTGGCCTTATAAACGCTGTAAGTCCCTGTAAGTTTTGTTTTTTACGGAGCTCGAATCTTAAGGTATTGAAGTTTTATTTGGACAAGTACTGTTACTGTAAGTTTAAAGCTCGTTTTCTCAAAACGAGTTATTTCGCCTTGAAAGATATCTTGAGAAGGATTTATTCAATTGAGATAAAATTTTCAGGATTTGTTGTTCTTAGTACGTTCTGTTGGATAAGCATAGAACTTTTCCATCCAGTGCACTCTGTACGTATGCTAGATTTTCTGTATTAGATTTAACTGGTCATCATTAACTTTTCAAAAATCTCTATGCATATCCCACCAAGCTGTTTGTCCTCTTTTGAAAAAATGTAAAAATTATTCCTTTTGATCAGTTCTGCTAGAAGTTATCTTTTCTCAAGTAAGTCCTGGCGTTCCCCCGCAGGCGGCAGATTTAATCAGCCAGTGTCAGGTTACAACACAATTATAGGGTACACAAATAGTTTTTCATAATCTTTGCTATCTGAGCTTTTTAAAAATGTATACTTTGCCATTGTTTGGAGTTAACTCTTAGCCACGAAAAAATGTTTAAATTTGAAACATGGTATTGTGTTAGGTCCCACCTTAAAAAAAACTCACACTCCATTCTTAGAAAATATTTTGCAACCTCGTTCCCAGGCCCTCTCTCAACGGCCTCCCTTAGGAGTTGGAAGAAAGACCCTGGCTGCAGCTGGTCACGTTACCACGCAGAATCTGGGTGGTAAGAAAATCAATCTGTTGGGAGGGAGGGGTGGCAGAGTATTTTAATTGTTGCTGTGGGAAACTTGGTGCATGTGTTTCTAAACCTCGAGTAGTCGCTAAAACCTACCCGCTCTATCAGGGCTCGATGTTAAAATATGCTGATGAAGAATGGTACACTATTTTTGCTGTTTCCAAAAGAAAGAAATTCGGCAGCCGAATGGAGCAAAAAAAAGAAAAAAAAAGAATTTCGACCGTTCACACATGTAGAACATGAAATTAGTCTCATCGTTTTATATACCGACTGAAGAATTTGAAAGGTGTATTTGCAAGTATGTGATTTAATATAACGACCAGCGATCGCCTTTCTTTCGTTTCATTTGAGATCAACAAAATTTATTCGTTGACTCTACCCCCGTTTTGCCACAGGTGGTCATAATAATGACCAGCCGCAACCAAGGTCTTTCTCCCAACGAAAAATGGAGGTAGAGGAGAAATTGCCTGGGAACGAGGTTGAATGATTTGCCTTTTGCTTTGTGCAGCTTGAAATCAAATATCCAAATGTTTTACGCAGAGAATAGCCCAACGACAACCAGAAAAAAATCAAGTGAAAAAATTTTTTAAAGGCAAAATGCTGGCTCTTATTACTTTTGGCAAACGTAGATGAGTATGGTAATGATGGTGTGTTGATGATGATGATTAAAGTGGTAATAGTAACAAAATAGCACTGAGTAATAACAACAAAAAACATGGCTCCAGTAAACTGCACTCTGACTCATATTCTCTTGTTTTTTACCATTGCTTTATAGCCCTTCTCTTTCAGGCTTCCGTTATCGTTACTGGTCTCTTCCTGGTGGTGAAACGATGGTGTGCCAAGAGCAAATTTTGCGACAGCCTTCTATTTGCCTTTCTCAATTTCTCAGATCTAATTATTAAAAGCCAAGACCTGCGTTTTAGACTAAATTAAGTAGTGTAGTGCTGAAAACGTCCGTCTCATCTGTCGAATCTAACTTCAGGAATTAGTTCGTATGTGCACTTCGAGGTTTCAGGTTATCAAATTCGACGTCTTTGACTGAGCCACTTACATTTTCGAAAGGAGGTTAAATTTTGTGTCGCGACTTGGCGACTAGTAAGTAAATATAAATTCAATCATAACTAGTCACCATAGTAACGAACTGACCTACCACCGTTGGCAGAGCTTCGGCTAGTTTCTTCATTTTTACGCACATTTCACAAACAAAGCACTAACAAGCCAAATTTATATGTAATACAATTAAAGTTAATTTGACAACCATGAAAGGGCCATCACAAATTTTACGAGCTCTCCACCCAAACAAACAGACCTGACACGCAACGTACTCGCAAAACTAACACTTGCGTTACATCCCAAGGTCAAAATCAACAAGTATGACGTGGTATTCCGGGCCGCCCAATCACTTTTCTGTTTTTCCCTCATGTCAATCAAGACCACGCGGTCTTACCTACACATCAGTAGTTTCTCATCGCAGTTCTGAACTCCCAAGCGGTTGTCACAAAAATTCCCATCCTCCCAACCCGTCTTTTGATTCTCTCTTAGCATAGCTCTTGTACATAGTTAATTAGAGCATTAACAACATTTGGGTTGTGATTCTAAACATAAATGCACTGCTATGTAGACAATTTTTTTCTCTGTTCCAACTGTTGTACATATATAGGTGCCCAATGTAGGGCTGTTGGACTTAAGCAGCATGTCTGCTTATCTGGACATTCTTAGAATTGAGTTGGCATATAACTGAAGTAATTTTGTTATTCTTTTTCTAAGTTCCATTTTCTTAAGGTAAATAAACCATGGGAGGGGATTAGGACCCCATTACAGCCTGAGAAGCAGGGTGTGGTTTTGCATTTGTTCCCAAGAGCCCTGGGGATTAGGACCCCAGTTTTGCCTGTGAACCAGATCAATTATGTTGCCGTTGTTTCCAGGGGAACTGAGCCTTAGGACCCTGCCGAGAAAACCTCTCGTTGCCAACCAACTGACCTGTGTTACTCTGCATGATTCTTATTGGAAACTCAAGCGCTTCATTCCCTACCCCTTTTCGCCCATTGAAATTGTTGTGGTGTTGTTTTCATTTCATAGGTTAGGAGCATTAAATTGCTGTTAATGATTATTTTGTCTTAAGCAGTTCTTGCTCCCGGTATTCTCATTGTCGGCTTTTACTTCGTAGCAAAAAAACATTCACGTGAAACACTTGTGAGTCACTTGTGAATTTCGCACACGTTTCTTGCTGTAAAGGAAAAATTAATATATTCAGCATTAGAACCTTAACTAAATTGAACTGAATCTAAAATGTTTTAAAATATCAGTTTACTTCTTGTAGGGGATAGGATTGAAGTAACTTTTTATATTTATTAAAATGTAGTTACCTATCATAAAACGGAGAGTTATACTTCTTCGTATAAGTGCCATGTAACCTTATTTTGAAATAAACCTATTTCAGATTTGACGTTTAGATTAGACGGTTATAAAAGGGTCTGGATGGGGTTTCTGTAATCTCAATTCTCCGACTAAATTTTGGCCCATTCTTGAGTCGCAGTTAAAATTTCAATCCATTTCTTGGCTATCAGCAATGTTTGCAGATCTGACATTCAGCTATCAGACAAAACCACGTGTCATTTATCAGCTGAGAGTTAAGATTTTGACTTACCGTATTTCCTCAAATAATAGCCGGTGACGATTATTTCTATTTTCCAACCAAAAGGGCGCGATCATTCGGGTGAAAGAGATCATTCGAGGGAGGAGATTATTTCTCACAGGAGGTCGTGCCTTAAAAATTCTGTTTTATCGTACCATTAAATCAAATCCTAATGACATCAAATTTGTTTCGTTGATTACGGTAATCAGTGTTCGATATCAATATCTTCGGCGTTAGAGCTTGAATCATTCCTGATTACTTTTACTGTATCATCCAGATTTACCGCAACGGATATCCCTGATAAGAGAAAGAGAAAAAGGCAAGATGGTAGCGGGCGATTATTTGAGGGAGGCGATTAATCGAGGGACGGCTATCATTCGAGGACATACGGTATTCTCAGTTGTTAGTTTAACACGATGATCCAGACCCTCTTTCAACAATCCTTTTCGTGCACAGTTTTATCTCCTTCTAATCATCAGTCTCCGTGCGATTTGGGCACATGTAATAGTCAAACAGCAGGCGAAAATAAAATAATCATAGTAATTGTAGTATTGTTGAAATAGCATATTTTTTAAACTAGTTTTCATAGAAATGTATGTCTATCTTGCCAGTTGTGAGAATTACGATTTCAAATAAAGGAAGCACTAAAAGGGTTCAAGAATTCTTGGCAGTTATGTTATTATGCGATTATGTATTTTTTCGTTTACCATAAAAGAGCATCGTCTGCTACCAATATTTTACTTTGTCTCGGCTGTGCAAAATAATACGCCGGAGTACACATGCTTTTACATGTCAACGTCTGCTGCACCTAATTTATACCCGAATTCTTACCTGAAATTGTCCGCAACTCTTTCTGATGTTGACGGTTGAACGGTATTTGGCACTGGCTGCTCCGGTTGTTGGTCGCTAAGAAGACGAATCGGCTCGTTGAAGAGGGAAGACACAGAGGCTTGCGAACTTCCTGCAGCCATTTTGCGAAGTTGGGCAATTCGATCACCGCTGACTTATAACGCGCAAGCTCTGGGGACGTTATGTCCATTTGCGTACCGTATTGCCTCTTCGCGTTTTGCCTGTTTGCGTTATGTCTGCTTGCGTGATGCCTGCTTGCTTGATGCCTGTTTGCGTTATGCCTATTTGAGTTTTGCCTCATTGCGTTATGCCTCTTTGCGTGATGCCTGCTCGCGTTATGCCTCTTCTCGTTTTGCCTCTTTTTATGATGCCTGTTTGCATGATGCTTTAGGGTTTTGCCTTCTGCTTTTTGCCCTTTTGCATTATGGGTATTTGCAGAGTCGGCTTGTTACCATGCTACTACGGATTGATGCATTTCCAGATTTTGACGATTTTATTTCAACTAATGAGTATTGAATTTTGTCATAGATATACCTCCATACAACTGGTTTGGTTCATGTCATCCGAGATTCCTGGCCACGTTATTGAAACATCTTTTCTGGTTACTTTCGATTCCGGGAAATTTTTGAAAGTGCCCATTAAATTTCGTATCATGGATGTATGTATTTACAACGTAATTTGTTCTTCAAATAAAGTTTACCTGCCGGTGACGCGGGACCCACATAGTGTTTCCGTGAAGGCTTCAAGAGAATTGCTGAGGAGAGCGATACTCCCAAGTTATATAGGTATCAACCGGCGTCAAAGAATATTTTTGTTAGCCGTATTGATCATAAACTGATATGGGCGTGATAGGGTATCGATTTTGGCCAAATAGGGTATGGTCTTTGTACTCTAGTTTTGAAATTCGGTTGTTTTTTTTTTTTCATCACTTCACAAAGCCCCTTCACAGTGCATCTTGAAACATGGTATTTATTTAATGTTCAGGTCTTAAATATAGGGTATCAAATTTTTGGTCAGGTCATAACTGATAGGGTATGGAAAATCAGAGATGTTGTCAAACCTGCTTGACGTGTTCTGGATAATTCTGGTTCAGATGATTGAGTGTTGGCTGAGATCCTGAGCAGCACAGTCGCGTCGTGAAACTCTAACAATTTGGCAAACAAAGCTGCCAAGCTAGAGGAGAGAATCGGAGTAAATTGTACACAGCCTTTGTCATCTCAACAACCTGTAAATTGCTGTCATTCAGTGTTACCTGTTCTGGTGAATCAGTCTCGAGTTAATTAAGGTAAGTGCGCGAGTTTCGCCAGTGTTCTTCATTCATATAACAAGATGCCATGGCTCCACTAACTTCGGTTGACCTAGCTGTGCTATAGCTCACCGGTAAAGACCAAGATATATTTCGTTCTGCTTTACTTATTTGTGCAGACCGTGTTTAGGAATTCGAAGTGGACAGTAAATGCTACTAAAACATGTTGAATTCCCGTTCATTTCGCTATTTAAAGGTAGAGCAAGATTGATATCGAATGTTTTTTTCTTGGAATGATTGTAATGAGCACTCTGTGTTCAGCTTTGCGTGTTTTAGTTCTTTTATGCTTTCGAAAGTCAATTAATACAAACGTGCATTAAAATTCACAGAAAGACATCGCTATGTATTAGTTTTGAGTTGCGGAAATGTATGCTTTTTAATCCGAGGCTTGTGTATGATGTAGTGTAGCGATCAGCGCTCCGACAATTATTTCCTTCGGACTGACGCGCTCAATCGTTTCTGTCCTAGTTAAGACTTAAAATCAAGAGCAAGTTCTTCGTAATTTCGATAATGAACTACAAATTGATGGAGAAATAGATGAGGTCCGAATCCGTGATATGCACTTCTTGGTAATGGCTTTGTAAACTCGAACTTTGAACTAGAAGGACTTGATTCAGGACGTACTTTTCTAGGAATTTAAAAGAGACTCGAGGGCTCTCACTGAGTTCTGCTTTAATTTTCTATGATAAAGTCAATTCATACCTACAGACCTCAGTAACCAGGGAAATGCACCGCTCTAACTAGCTCCAAGGTGGAGAAGCCTCTTCGGTTTGTCCGAGGCATTTTATATCTTTTCGTTCTTAGTTGAGAATTTGAATTATTTCTGGTCCGCGCTTCTACTTTTGAGAATGATCTATTAATCGATAGAGAAATATTGGTGCAAACAGTCTTGCTAAGGGAAGGGAACTCGGAAAAAAAGGTATGGCATTTTAAGCTCAAACTCGGTCACAGCTAGAGGGATTTGATTATGTACTTTTCTAGGAAACTTAAAATTCCTCTAAAGATTTGCGGGTGAGAATTCTCATATAAAATCGGTTAAAAATGAACTCAAACGTACAAATGCATCATATGCAAGTCGAGAAATGGTTTCACATCTGATATGCGCGCTCAGAAAGCAAATTACCTTTCAATAAACTTGCGCTTTCTATAAACCGACAGTTAAGAATAATTATGAATGAACTGTAAGCAATGCAATACTTTCAGCTAAAACAAGAGGGATTTAGCCCGTTGTCGATAGATCACAGACTAAGGAAAACGTCCTAGTGTTAGCTTGTTTGATATTACGGGAAGAAGTCATAACTATCATCCGTTCCTGTCGGCTCGGTTATGCATAGTATAGAGTAGTTAAAAAAAAAATACGGTAACCATTGTTAACACAACATTAAGCAGAAACAGGGACACCGTGTTTTTCTTGGAACGAAGAATACATCTAAGCACTTTGTGTTCAGTTTTGCTTCATTTCTTGTCTGCTTTTTAAAGTTAATGGCCAGCTACAAACATAATAATCACATAAAAGCTTTGCTACGGTATTAGCCTGAAAATGAGGAAATCTACTCGTTTTTGTGCGTGGCTTGTGAAATGTAGCGATTAAAGCACTGATGATCATTTCCTTCTGACTGACACATTCCATCGTTTGTTTTCTAGTTAAGACTTTATTCTCTATGGTCCATGTTAAGACTTAAACTACATATTGTCCATATTCTTTCGCATTTAATAATAAACTATGAAGTAATAGAGAAATGGAGGATACACTAGTTAACGCAGAAACTACATTTCTTGAGGATGGCTTGTTAAGCTCAAGGAAGCTTCCAACTAGAGGGATTTGATTTAGGATGTAGTTTTCTAGGGATTTGAAATAGACTTGAGAGTTTTCAATTCTGCTTCATTTCCCTATAATAAAGTCTTAGGGTTAGGGTTAACCCTAAAATTAATATCTACAGACTTCAGTAATCAGGCAAATACACCGCACTAATTAGTTCCAAGATGGGAAAGTCTAATCGGTTTTTTTACATAGTAGTGATCAAAGCTAAGAAGACCATTTCCTACTGTGGCGACTCCCAACCCAATCCATCTTCTCGGTCTTCTTGAAAATTTGGAATACTTTTAGTCCGTGTCTTGACTTCTAAGAAAGAAATGTTGTTCGATAGAAAAATGAAGCAAACTGTCTTGCTACAAAGACAGGCAAACTCACAAAATAGAGGTAGCTCAAACTCAGTACAGGGATTTCATTACGAACCTTTCTAGGAATTTGAAATGGACCTAAGGGTGCAAATAAATCATGTGCAAGTCGAGTGATATTTTCACATCAGCAGATGTGCTCGCTATTCTTAGAGTAAAGCAAATTGCTTTACATTATTCTTTCAATTTCTATAAAACCGATAGATAACAGTTATTATATAAATTTTGATTGAACTGTAAACAATGCAATACTTAGCAGGATTTAGCCTTTTTCGATAAATCGCAGACTGAGGAGAACTACAAAGCTGCTAGTGCAAGAAGTATTATCACTGGACATTTCAATTATGATTCGTTGAGATTTACTGAAAAAGAACCGTTGCTAACACAAATTTAAACAGAATAAAGGAACACCAGTTCAGCTGCACATAGATTTCTTGCTTTATTTCCGGGAAATCGTTTGGTATGTAATTTAACCCCAGGTCGTGGAGACATGCTTCTGTGTTTGGGATCGTTCGAGATTCCAAGAACTGTTGATACTAAGCACGATATTAAACCACCTGAATGTAATACATGTACGCTGGCTTTCAACAACATTTCAGCATGAGGCAATCTTTCTTTTATGCTGTTTACACACAAAACAGCCTGAAGTTCTGAATACCATGCTCCGACTAGTTTCCTCAGCTCTCACCGCGTGTCATTCTCGAACAATCTGTGATCCACTTCTCTATGACCTTCTAATGTTAATGTCAAACAAATTTTAAAGACTTAAAAATCAGCGATTAACGAGCACTATTAGACCACTAAACGGTGGAGACATAAATAACGACTCTACAGATCTGGGAGTGAAAATTCTTTTATGAAATCTTAAAATTTGAGCTTGGAGTTTTCTAGGAATTTGAAGCAGACCCAGGGATTCAGCCTATGCTAAACTGCCGAGTCGATTAACATTTCGCTATGTTTGTTTACTATCCTCACTGAGTTATCTTATATTGACCTTGCATGCACGTCTACAGAGACTAACAGTTGAATATAAGTGCAGTGGAATAACTTCGACAAATACAATAATTCACACTACGGAGTGCAGTACTGAACTTCTAGTGGGTCGTACCTGTACCAGATTGTGAATCGTGAGTGTTTAGCTGCATTTTTTTCTTCATCTATGCTAGCGCGGAGTCGTTGCATGAATAATGGTCCATTTTTTTGGCGGCGTTTCAGGTAATTCTAAAAACTAGGAGTTTTAGGCACTTTCACACTAAACGCTAGACTTGGCTTCATCTCTCTCGAGGGAAACCGTGAGAGGACAGAAACTAAGTAGGTAGCGCGCCAGACACGTAAGCCAGGGGAGGTATAATTGAAAGGACTTTAGTTTTAAGACTTTGCTACTAATTTGTTTAAACCGTGTTTAGGAATTTGAAGTGGACAGTTAATGCTACTGGAGCATGTTGAATTCCCGTCCATGTCGCAATTTAAAAGCAGAGCAAGCTATCGCTATCAAATGAGTTTTCTTGGAATGAATTTGATAAGCACTTTGTGTTTAGATTTGCATGCATTAGTTCTTGTTCGCTTTCTAAAGTAAATTATTACATTCGGGCCTTAAAAGTCACAGAAACGCATCGCTAACTATGAGCTTCAAGTTAAGGAAATCTATTCTTTTTAATTCGAGGCTTCTGTACAATGTAGTGTAGCGATCAATGCTTCGGCGATCATTTCCTTCTAACTGACTCGCTCAGCTCCATCGTTTCTGTCCTACTTCCCTAGCGCGTTTTTCTTTATTTTAATAATGAACTACAAACTAATAGAGAGATACTGATGAATCAGAGGTCAACCCGTGAAATGCACTTCTTGGTGATGGCTTTATAAAATCGAACTTTGAACTGGATGGATTTGATTCAGTACGTAGTTTTCTAGGAATTTAAAAGAGACTCTAGGGTTCCCAGTTCTGCTTCATTTTCCTATAATAAAGAAAATTAATCACTTAGGACCTCAGTAGCGAGGGAAATGCAACACTCTAAATAGCTCCGAGGTGGTGCGAGGCTTGTGTGCTGGTCCATGTTAAGACTTATAATCCATATAGTCCATCATATTATTTCTGATTTTGATAATAAACTATGAATTGATGGAACTACACTCCTTGAGGACCTTAATACCTACAGAGCTCAGTAATCAGGGAAATACACCGCACTAAATAGTTCCAAGGTGGGAAAGTTTATTCGGTTTTTCTCCAAAGCTTCTGTATCTAGTGTAGTGATTACTAGACTAAGTCGACCATTTCCAACTGTGAAAATTTGGAACATTTTTAGTCCGTGTTTTGACTTTTAAGATAGAAATGTTGTTCAATAGAAAAATGAATCAATCAGTCTTGCTATAAAGACAGGCGAACTCGGGAAATAAAGGATAGCTCAAACTCAGTACAAGGATTTCATCGCGAACTTACCTACCAATTTGAAATAGACTAAGGGTGCAAATAAATTATGTTCAAGTCCAGTGATATTTTCACATCAAATATGCTCGCTATATTCTTAGAGTAAAGCAAATTTATACTTACATTATTCTTTCAATTTCTATAAAACCGACAGATAACAATAATTATATGAAATATGATTGAACTGTAAAAGCGGCAATGCAATAATTTGAGGTAAAATTAACGAGATTTAGCCCCGTTGCCGAAAGATCACAGACTGAAGAGAACTACCGAGTCTTGCCTTGTTCGCTACTAGTGCAAGGAGTATTATCATCCGTTCTGGACAGTTCCGTTACGTTTCGTTCAGATTTACTGAAAAAGGGCCGTTGCTGACACACAATCATTAAACAGAAAAAGGAACAACAGTCATCTGCTCATAGATTTCTTGCTTTGTTTCCGGGAAATCGTTTCGAATGTAATTTAACCCCAGATCGTGCAGACATGCTTCTGTGTTTGGGATCATTCAAGATTCCAAGAACTGTTGATACTAAGCAAGATATTAAACTAGATGAATCAGTATAACACGCTGGCTGTCAACAACGTTTCTTTATGAGGGAATCGCTCAGTTTTTTTGTGCTATTTACACACAAAACCGCCTGAAGCTCTGAAGACCATTTTGCTCCGACTAGTTTCCTGTGCCCTCACCGCGTGTCATTTTCGAACAATCTGTGATCCACTTCTCTAAGATCTTCTATAAATGTTAATGTCAAACTAATGTGAAAGACTTAAAAATTAGCGATTAACGAGCACTAAACGGAGGAGACATAAATAACGACTCTACAGCTAAAGGGGTGAAAATTCTTATATGAAATCTTAAAATTTGAGCTCGGAGTTTTCTAAGAATTTGAAGCAGACCAAGGGGTCAAACCGTGCTGAACCGCCGAGTCGATTAATATTTCGCTATATAAGTTTGCTATCCTCAATGAGTTATCTTACATTGACCTTGCATACACGTATACATAGACTAACAGTTGAGGATAAGTGCAGTGGAATAACTTCGACAAATACAATAATTCACACTACGGAGCCGGCATTACTGAACTTCTAGTGGGTCGTGCCTGTACGAGATTGTGAATTGTGAGTATTTAGCTGCATTTGTTTTCTTCTTTTATGCTAGCGCGGGGTCGTTGAATGATGCTTCACTTACGGCGTTTCAGTTACTTGTAAAAACTAGGAGTTTTAGGAACTTTCATACTAGCGGTTTCATCTCCCTGGAGCGAAACCGTAAGAGGGCCGCAGAAACTAAGTAGGAAGCGCGCCACCGATGCAACTGAGTCGGCGAAATCAACTGAAACCAGGGAGGTATCATTGAAAGGACTTTAATATTTAGACTTTATTACTTATTTGTTCAGACCATGCTTAGGAATTCGAAGTGGAGAGTAAATGTGACTGAAACATGTTGAATTCCCGTTCATGTGGCTATTTAAAAGTAGAACAACATTGCCATAAAATGGTTTTCCTTGGATGAAACGTAGTTAGCACTTTGTGTTCAGCTTAGCATGCTTCAGTTTTTGTTTGCATTCTAAAGTCAATTAATACATACTGCGGGCCACAAAAGTCGCAGAAAGCATCGCTCAGTATTCGCTTCAAGTTGTGGAAATCTATTTTTTGTAATCTGAGGCTTGTGTAAAATGTAGCCAGTGATCAATGCTCCGACAATCATTTTCTTCTTACTAGCGGGCTCCATCGTTTCTGTCCTAGTTAAGACTATAAAATCAAGAGCGCGTTCTTCTTTATTTTGATAATAAACTAAGAATCGATGGAGAAATAGATGAGGTCAACCCGTGAAATACACTTCTTGGTGATGGCTTTATAAACTCGAGCTTTGAACTGGAAGGATTTGATTCAGGACGCAGTTTTCTAGGAATTTAAAAGCGACTCGAGGGCTCTTAGTTCTGCTTCATTTTCCTATAATAAAGTCAATTCATACCTACAGACCGCATTAATCAGGGAAATGCACCGCAGTCTTGCTAAGAGAGGTGAACTCGGAAAACAAAGAATGGCATTCTAAGCTCAAACTTGGTCACAACTAGACTGATTTGATTATGTACTTTTCTAGGAATTTTAAAATAAATCTATAGATTTGCGGGTGAGAAATTTCATGTGAAATCGGTTAAAAATGAATTCAAAGGTACAAATACATCAATCATGTGCAAGTCGAGTTATATTTTCACATCAGATATGCTCGTTATTCTCAGAGTAAAGCAAATTACCTTTCTTTAAACTTCCACTTTCCATAAAACCGACTATTAAGAATAATTATAAATTATGATTGAACTGTAAACAATGCACTACTTTCAGCTAAAACAAGCGGGATTTAGCTCGTTGTCGATAGATCACAGACTGAAGAGCACCTCCTAGTGTTAGCTTGTTTGATACTAGGGCAAGAAGTAATAACTATCATCCGTCCCTCTCGGTTCGGTTATGTGTAGTATAGAGTTTAAAAAAAATTACAGTAACGGTTGTTAACACAAAATTAGCAGTAAAAGGGACACCATGTTTTTCTCGGCTTGTAAAGAAGAATATATCTAAGCACTTTGTGTTAAGTTTGGCCCAACTCAGTCTTTTCTGCTTTTTAAAGATAATAAACACCTACAAACATAATAATCTCCAACTGAAGGAAAACCATTTAATTCTACGGCCGGTATTAGCTTAAAGTTGAGGAAATCTGTTCGTTTTTGTGCGTGGCTTGTGCAGTGTAGCGATCAAAGCACTGATGATCATTTCCTTCTGACTGACGCATTCCATCGTTTCTGTCCTAGTCCATGTTCTTTATTTCTGATTTTAATAATAGACTATGAATTAATAGAGAAATGGAGGACACACCAGTTAGTTAGAGGTGAAATCAGGAACTGCACTTGTTAAGCTCATGCAAACGTCGAACTATAAGAGGGATTTGATTCAGGAAGTAGTTTTCTAGGAATTTGAAATAGAACTCGAGGGTTTTCAGTTCTGCTTCATTTCCCTATGATAAAGTCAATTAATACCTACAGATCTCAGTAATCAGCGAAATACACCGCTCTAATTAGTTCCAAGGTGGGGAAGTCTATTTAGTTTTTCTCCGAACCTTGTGTGTATAATTATTGTAGTGATCAAAGCTAATACGACTATTTCCAACTGCGGCGACTGCTAACCCAATCCATCGTTTCGGTCTTAGTTAAAAATATGAAATGCTTTTAGTCCGTGTTTAGACTTTTAAGAAAGAAACTTTGTTCGATTACGAACTTTTAAGGAATTTGAAATGGTCCTAAGGGTACATCATGTGCAAGTCGAGGCACATTTTCACATCAGATATGCTCGCTATTCTCAGAGTAAAGCAAATTACCTTACATTATTCTTTCAATTTTTATAAAATCGACAGATGACAGATAAATGTAACACTTTCAGCTAGAACAAGCGGGATTTAGCCTTTGTCGATAAATCGCAGACTAAGTAGAACCTCCTAAAGTCTTACCTTGTTTGCTACTACTGCAAGAAGTATTATCATCCGTTCTGGACAGTTAAGTTACCTTTCCTTCAGAGTTAGTGACAAAGGGCCGTTGCTAACACAAAATTAAACAGAAAAAGGAATGCCAGTTCATCTGCTGATATAGCTTTGTTGCTTTGTTTCTGGGAAATCGTTTGGAATGTAGTTTGACCCCAGATCGTGGAGACAGGCTTCTGTCGTTTGTGATTTCTCGAGATTCTAAGAACTGCTGATACTAAACAAGGTATTAAACTAGCTGAATGTAATACCCTGGCTGTCAACAACGTCTCTTCATGAGGAAATCGCTTTTACACACAAAAAACCTGAATTTCTGAAGACTATTTTGCTCCGACTAGTTTCCTCAGCCCCCACCGTGTGCAATTTTCGAAGAATCTGTGATACTCTTTACTAAGATCTTCTAATGTGAATGCCAAACACATTTTAAAGATTTAAAAATTGAACACTGAACAGAGGTGACATAAATAACGACTCTACATTTCTGGGGGTAAAAATTCTTACATGAAGTCTTAAAATTTGAGTTCAGAGTTTTCTAGGAATTTGAAGCAGACCCAGGGGTCAGCCCTTGCTAAACCGCCGAGTCGATTAATATTTCGCTATAAACGTTTGCTATCCTCCGGCTGAGCCATCTTAGTAACACTGACCTTGCTTACACGTATACATAAACTAACAGTTGAAGATAAGTGTAGTGGAATAACTTCAAGAAACACAATAATTCAAGTGCATTACTAAACTTCTAGTGGATCATGCCTGTACGAGATTTTACGAGAAAAGTCGTCTAAACCAAAGTGAAGCCAGGGAGAAATGAATAAAGGGTGAAAGTCTCTAAAGAAACAATGGTGCTGCGTCGGTGGGGGTAACAAGGTAATTTGGTTATATCAACTAACTGAAAATGTAAATTGGCCACCGTAACGAGTTATAAAGCTGACGTTTCGAGCGTTAGCCCTTCGTCAGAGCGAATGAAGCCAGGGAGGTTTCATTGAAAGGACTTTAGCTTTAGAAATTCTTACTGAACTCGCACAATAAAATATAATTACAAAACGAGTGATGTGGATGCGATTGGAAAGCGCTTAATAGTTATAACTGTTTCGCTACGCAGTTGCCCACTAGAGGGGAACTGAAAAATTTAAGCCGGAAATTAAGGGAAGACTTGCTTGTTGAAAAAGCTAATCTTTTGTATCGAATTGTTTTAAGTTATCTTTCGAGCAATCACCAGTGAGTTACACGGTTTTCACGATATACATATTCCGTGTTACAGGCCTTTTAGCAACGAGGTATAAGTGAAACATGCATACATAATTACACATTTCCGAAAAATCAAATCACTTGTCTGGAGCACACGCTTATAGAACGAGAGGTATACTGTATGCGTGTGTATCTTGATTTGTCAGTTCCACGAGCGTTTCGCTCAAAACGTATCACTTGTGTGGAGACGTTTACAGAACGAATTATACATTGCGTATATGTGGGTTCTTGTTGTTTTGTTTGCACGTGCAGTTTTATTTTCTCTACACACGGGTTTTATTATATGCGTGTATAGTTTTATTTGTTGAATTAGCGTTTCTTTAAAGAGATTATATCACTATAGCTAGTCTGCATACATACCTCTTTAGCAGTTAACTAATTAAAATATACAAGGTATCAAATTGTTGATCAGGTCGAACCTGATAGGGTATAGAAGATCAGAAATGTTGTCAAACCTGCTTGGCGTGTTCTGGATAATTCTAGTTCAGTTGATTGACAAGGACAGGGTGTTGGCGAAACTCGAAAAATTTGGAAAACAAGGCTTCCAAGGTAGAGGAGAGAATCAGAGTAAATTGTACGCAGCCTTTGTCATCTCAACAAGCTATATTTGCTCTCATTCCGCCTTTTTTAATCAGTCTTGAGTTAAGGTGAGTTCGTGAGTAGTTTGTTGGTTTGTTTTTTTTTCTGCGATGCCGCAGCGGCAGCGAATGTTAATAGCATCCAGTGTTCTTCATTTCTACCACAAGATGCCATGGCTCCGCTAACTCCTGTTGACCTAGCTGTGCAAGTAGATCAGTGTTAAGACTAAAATATATTTCGACCTGCGTTAGTTATTTGTTCAGACCGTTTTTAGGAATTCGAAGTGGCTGGTTGAACTCCCCTTTATATCGCTATTAAAAAGTATTGCAAGATTCCTATCGAATGTTTTTTCTTGGAATGAAGTGAGCACTCTGTTCAGCTTTGCGTGCTTCAGTTCTTTTATGCTTTCTAAAGTCAATTAACGCATTCAAAATTCACAGAAACGCATCGCTACGTTTTAGTTTTAAGTTGCGAAAATTTATTCTTTTTAATCCGAGGCTTGTGTATGATGTAGTGTAGCGATCAATGCTCCGACAACTATTTCCTTCGGACTGACGCGCTGAATCATCTCTGCCCTAGTTAAGACTTAAAATCAAGAGTGTGTGCTTCCTAATTTCGATAATGAGTTCAATCCGTGAAATACACTTCTTGGTGATGGCCTTATAAACTGAAACTTGAACTAGAAAGATTTTTCTAGGAATTTAAGAGACTCGAGGACTCTCAGTTCTGCTTCAATTTTCTATGATAAAGTCAATTCATACCTACAGACCTCAGTAACCTTGGAAATGCACCGCTCCAACTAGCTCCAAGGTGGAGAAGCCTCTTCGGTTTGTCCAAGTCTTGTGTGTTAACAGCACGAATAAAGCTAAGGGGACCATTTCTGTGCGACTATAGTGACCGAGACATTCTGTATCGTTTCGTTCTTAGTTGAGAATTTGTATTATTTCTGGTCCGCGCTTCTACTTTTGAGAATGAACTATTAATCGATAGAGAAATGGCGCAAACAATCTTGCTAAGAGAGGTGAACTCGGAAAATAAAAGTTTGGCATTTTAAGCTCAAACTCGGTCACAACTTGAGGGGATTTGATTATGTACTTTTCTAAGAATTTTCAAATTCCTCTAAAGATTTGCGGGTGAGAATTCTCATATATAATCAGTTAAAAATGGACTCAAAAGTACAAATACATCATGTGCAAGTCGAGAAATGTTTTCACATCTGATATGCTCGCTATTCTCAGGGTAAAGCAAATTACCTTTCAATAAACTTGCGCTTTCTATAAAACCGACAGTTAACTGATAATTACGAATGAATTGTAAGGAATGCATTTCTTTCAGCTAAAACTAGAGGGATCTAGCCCGTTGTCGATAGATCACAGACTGAGGTTAGCCTCCTAGTCTTACCTTGATTGACATTAGTGCACAAACTCATAACTATCATCCGTTCTTGTCGGCTCGGTTATGCATAGTATAGAGTTAAAAAAAAATACTGTAGTGATTGAAGTTAACACAAAATTAAGCAGAAGAAGGGACACCGTGTTTTTCTTTGAACGAAGAATATATCTAGGCACTTGGTATTCAGTTTTGCTTCATTTCTTGTCTGCTTTTTAAACTTAATCAACACCTAAAAACATCAATAATCACGGTAAGCATTGCAACTGTATTAACCTGAAGTTGAGAAAATCTATTCGTTTTTGTGTGTGGCTTGGGCAATGTAGCGATCAAAGCACTGACGATCTATCTATAGGGTTGTATCGATATTGTTCCGTCTTTCTGATTTTAATAACGAACTATGAATTGATACAGAAATGGAGGACACACTTGTTAGTTAGATATGAACTCAGGAACTACACTTCTTGAGGATGGCTTGTTGAGCTCAAGCAAACTTTGAACCAGAGGGAATTGATTCAGTACATTGTTTTCTAGGAATTTAAAATAGACTCGAGGGTTCTAATTTCTGCGTCATTCCCCTATAATAAAGTCAATTCAAACCTACAGACCTCAGTTATTAGGGAAATACACCGCTCTAATTAGTTCCAAGGTGAGGAACTCTATTCGGTTTTCTCCGAAGCTTGTGCATATATTGTTGTGATCAGAGCTAAGCTAAGACGACCATTTCTAACTGTGGCGACTTCTAACCCAATCCATCGTTTCTGGTCTGAGCTGAAAAATTGCAATATATAGTTTTAGTCCGTGTTTCGAAGAAAGAAATGTTGTTCGATAGAAAAATGAAGCAACTATAGTCTCCGCTTTAACGACAGGCGAACTCCAGAAAATGTAGGATGGCTTTTTAAGCTGAAACTAAGTCAGAACTACGGGGATTTCATTACGAACTTTTCTAGGAATTTGAAATGGACCTAAGGGTCAAATAAATTATTTGCAAGTCGAGTGATATTTTAACATCAGATAAACTCGCTGTTCTCAGAGTAAGGCAAATTACCTTAAATAAATAAAGAGTGAAAGTTTCTAAAGAAACTGTGGTGCTGCGTCGGTGGGGGTAACAAGGTAATTTCGTTATTTCAACTAAGTTGAAAATGTAAATTGGCCACCGTAATGAGTTATAAAGCTGACGTTTCGAG
>Ga0126337_10000441_pt1 | contig 20850 bp, 14 predicted proteins | sample DipCmetagenome_FD_92527 | JGI IMG/M metagenome (GOLD analysis project Ga0126337, IMG submission 92527) | Coral microbial communities from La Bocana,Puerto Morelos, Mexico - Diploria C A metagenome | ecosystem: Host-associated > Invertebrates > Cnidaria > Coral | place: La Bocana,Puerto Morelos...
AAACTTTGACCTGGTGCAATTAAGACAAAACAAATAACAGCACAAGGTTCCGTTCACACTACGCCGGAATCAGTTCGAAAACAAATGTTTCGCTCTGAAAACGCATAAAATGTTTAGCGTCCATACCATGCGAAGGAGGAACTTGACAACGCAAAAATAGCCGGTCGGTTTGGATTGCATGTGGTTAAGGAAAATTTCGGGCAGGGAATTCCCATATTTTTTTCGTGATGTCATCGTTTTCGAAAAGTTATGATTCAAATTTTTCCGTCCTCACTAAAACGCAAAGCTGCAGTTTTCAACGATTCCTCCGGTGTAAAAGTATTTTCGAAATTCAAAGCTCCGTTTTCGTGGCGGATCGACAGTGTGGATTGCACGCCTAACCATGTGAATAAAGCTTTTCAAATTGCTCCGGCCCGGTGTAGTGTGTACAGCGGAGGCCTCGGAGGCTTGATTTGTGAACTTACCAAAACCTAAACAACGCGAAGCTCTGTGGAATTTCCTTATTACGTATTGTGGAGTCTAACTATAATAACGAAATACTGATCTATCCGAGAGGGGGTCACACGTTAAAACTTTAACGTTATTTCTTTTCATCGTTATAAAGGAGCTGACGTTTTTCGAAAGTTAAATTGATCATGTAGGACTCGCCGAATGCCATCTTTAAATAGGAGTAAAAATATACACTGGTATTGAGATCCGAAAAGCTGCTATATTGCAACGAGTCTCTGAAGCCGTTGAAGAATAAACTTGCTTTATTCCTGTTTAGATAGTTTTGAAATTGATTGGATATCTTGAACGGAATACGCCAAAAGTTTTAAAATTCATGCAATTATGTTTGCGAGATCGCAAAGCCCATTCTTGCGACCACGCGGAGTTTTGAAATGAGTAGCTGGGTCCATTATATTTCTGCCAAGAAAAAAGTTTCTCTTGATTTCTGCCTAGTTGCCGGGCAACGTGATAATAGTAAAATGCGTTGGGAAGGAAATACGGAGATAAACTGTTGTATGTACCTCACTGAAGAGATAAAGCTAATAAAATGGATCCTGAATTGCACCTGGTACATAACTTCATATCTTATGTTACCGGTCAGACTGAAGTCGCCGATCTCAAATTGCTTGATCAGTCGTGAGACTACTATCATCCCAGCTTTCACACTTAAGTTAGCTTTTAAACAATTTGCGGTGAAATATATCCAGAATAAGCTTGGTGAGCTGGTTATTTCACAGTGCGACAGTGGGGCCGAAACGAACTGTCCAGATGAATCCTCTAGATGATTAGGGCTAAATGATCACGGCAGCAGCTTAAAATAAAGTTTCCTTTTTAACTACTTGAATTTTATAGATCCTAGGATTGCAATATGTACTAGGCTGAAGTTTTAACTGACGCCTATATCTAGAAATCGCCAAAAATGTGCCAAAAAAGCTGATGACTGAGATTAGGCTGTGTTCCTGCAGAAAGCGCCTACAGTCTCAACGCAACAGTATTTTGTGCTGGTGTCATGGCGCTAGCGCTCGCGCAACGCGTATGTAGGGACCTCCATCCACTGACCGCTCTGTCGTCAACACTTAAGGAATGTCTGAAAAGAATATGGGCCATACATGGACTGAAAATTCCTTACTCTTTATCCCGGTGACGAACTGACCTCGCTTTTCAGACGCTCCGTTACCCAGATTCTTTGTGGAAAATTCCGTTTTTGAAGGTCAAAAACTCGGCATACTGAAAACCTGCTGAAAACAGTTTAAATTCGGAACTTTTGCGTAAAGTATGTTGAAATATACTCTAAAATGTGACCAAAGCAAAATTTTTACTAGCTTTCGATATGAACACATTGGCAGATGGCCGAAGCGACTGGTCATGAAAATATTGAATTGAAACCGCGAGTTGATTGTAGGCAGCTGGGAATGTCTTCTTACTAAATTTCCTTTGATTTGCCAGCATTCTTAAAAGTTGTATTGAGGGAAATATACGACAGTGGTAAGAAAAACTGACCAGGTCTGATTTTGAATAGCTGGAGGCTTCAAGAAAAGATTTGAGTTAACGTGAATTTTGCTACTCGTTCTAAGCCGGCCGTGCGAGGATTACATTCTCGCAACTACATTTTTTTCGAATGAAGCTTTATAATACGCGAGTCAGAAAAGTGAAAGATTACGATTGAAAGCACGTTCCTTTTATTATAGCAGATGAAACATATGCAGCATACGGAAACGATCGAAGTATATTTTCACTTAGAACTTGAATATACACGTCCCAAATTTGCGATATGTAGTTATGAAGTGGCTTCCTTTGTTTTCGATGACACGAGATCACGTGATTAATGTAATCAATATGCAATACTACGCTTCTGTGCGTTCAGAGGATCAATCAAAAACAACATATCGACAAGGACGAACCTCCGTGGAAAAAGGTAAAATTCTCTTCTTTGTGCTTTCCTTTTCTCTTAAAATGCTACACGTGCGTTGGTAAAATATATCCTGTCGCTGCCCGTGTGTAAACGTTACCAGATAACCGTTTCCTTACGTTCAAAATGATCTTCGAAGTTGTGGCGATTCGTTGTCGATTTCGCAACTTCAGTCTGCCGATCAATGGTACCCGTTTTAGCTTGTGGCTCTTGACACACTATTTCTCTTCCTATTTGACGACTCTGGTAAGTCTGGGTTGTTGGTTTAGTCGGGTGCTTTCTTGTCAACGAAAGAATTTCGAACTTCACTTCGTTTCACGGAACATTGTCCTTCTAACACTTCTAAAATTTGTTGCTCCGGGCGTCATTCGCAACTTGATGTTGGTTGCTGGTTAGAATTGAAGAATCAGCGTATTCATCAAAGTTAGATGATCATTCGCCCAATCACGCTTAGATTTGAGCTGAAGCGATGGCATGATTTCAACGTTATTCACTGGGCCATATTCCGATATCCTAAATACCGTCGTGTTTGTACTCTGATACAGATTTTTAAGTTGGATTTCAGCTCTGTTTCTCAGACGGCAGTTCGATTTTCTTGCCCTTCTAAGTTTGGAACACACACGCAGATTTCAACTTTGATCGCCTTGAGTGGCAAGGAAGCCGGACAAAAGCACCAAAGTGACATGAAATGGGTTCAATTATCAACATACTTTTGTTAAAAAAAGCCCGAGAACTGTTATTTTACTGCAACGGCCGAGCGACTGAACTGAGCTGAACTTCTCGCACCTCCAGTGTATCCATTTCTAAACCACGGTTATAGATTAGAAAAGATTAGAGCCTCCTTGAATTTGAAGGCTACTTCATCCACGAACGGTCTCCCTGCTTCTGCCAAACATTGGCCGTTAACACCTCAGTCACGTTCGTGAACGCACTTGAGTTCGACAACTAAAGGCTATGAAACCCTGCTACTGAAGTGTGTTTAGGTTTCTGCGGAAAGGCAATTTAGTCAGGCTGGATTCGACCGCGTTGAGCAACTCAGAATGCCTGCCTTCGAACACGTGAAGCACGCAGCCATACAAAGGCTCAAAAAAAATTGCAACATTGTTGCGAACTGCCGTGGTCAACAAACACACGCGCTACGCAACATTTGAATGCACTAACACATTGCAACATTGTTCAAAACACAGCGTGTTGAACGCGTCGGGCCAACCTTTTGCAAGGCATTGGATTGTAATCATGGGCATGTTGAGCGAACAAGTCACGACAACTTGGAACACTCATGAAATGAAATCAATTATCTTTTCAGGAAATATTTGACCACGTTCCAAAACTCCCCAAGTCCATGGCCAAAACAAAAAAAAATGATGATGCCTGATGCTCGGAAGATGGCGACCTCAAATATTATTTGCCTCTTTGCAAAATATCTTGGCGAGCAAAAGATAAAACGGAAAGTACATCGATTAATATTTGCTAGTGTCTCTACATTACGACATCTTTTGTCTATCAAAAACACAAGCGTTATACTAAGATAGGTCGAGATTTTCGCTTTATGAAAGTAAAAACAGCAGCCAAAAATGGCGATCCTGAGATTGTAGCACAATAAAAGGCTGTAGAATGAGAGAGCAACCAGGGTTACTTTTGAATAAAAGTAAGTAAATAAAAATTGTTGATTGGATAAGCATCGAAGAAGACGCTGTTTGATAAAATTTTAGCTCTTTAAAACACGAAAGATTTAAAGCGGGTACGTTTTGCAAAATTTCTGTTAGCTCTTTTCTTTGATCGCGACTCAAAAAATGTGGGAGAGGGAAAGCAAGTCGAAGCAGCCCAGGAAAGCCAAAGGCAAAATTTATTAAATAGTTTTAGAAGTTACCGTTTGATGATTTGAAATGTTGCTTGACCACAAAATCGTTGCAGGAAAAGGTCCTATTTATACAAACTAACAGGAAGATGACTCTATGGATGTACGTAAAGTTCTGAGAGAGGTAATTTAGTTCCTCTACTGTCATGCGTGGCTACTCGCATTAACAGTTTTTCAGAAAGGATTATGCAAATACGACCCTATATCTCACCTCTCTTTATAGACCTTTATACGTCAAATGAAAGATACGGGGGAATATAGTAGACAGCCTTACGGCCGCTTCTTTCGTACAGCGTCCCCGTTATTTCAACCCGAACAAAAGCCCAGTCAGTCATTCCTTTTTTAAGAACCCTTTAAATATGACTACCCGTTAATACGGCTACACCGGGAAATACGGCGAGAGTTTTTGTGGCCCGTTTGTGACCGGATTAACGAGATTCTACTGAAAATAAATGATGATTTAAGTACTGCTATAAATAAATAAACAGCTATAAATAAAACTATTTGTTGTGCTGCCGTCGCACAGTAATAGCTACAAATAATGTGTTAAGTTTATGTTGTATTATTCAGTATTTCGTCTTAGCTCGATTATACTACACATATAGTAGTGTATATCTGACTAACGCGTTGTGTTGGCGCAGTTTTCGGTTGGTTTAGCTTTAGACTTCCTTTATTGTGCGAGAAATTTTCAAAGACAAAAGCGTGTGATTGATTGATAAAAATACAGGATACGGCTGTCCAATTTCCACGCTTTACGTAAAGGATTGTAAACATTATTTTCTCGTCTTTATCTTTTTATTCGCCCCTCCTGTTCCGCAAAATACGTACACATTGATCCCAGCCGGTTATGAACACTCGAACAATTTTAAAAATCAACTGAGTGGGCACCAGAGTTCGTCATTTGGATCATACCGACACCGTCATGCAATTGCGAGTATTCGGCTTAGCGATGTAATCACGGAAAGTCACAGCTTTAAATACTCTTCAATTTCTCCGTATGTTTTGCTAATAACGCTACACTGGTCTGGTAACTCAGCTTCTTTGAACAGACGCACCCGGAAACATATTGCGATCGAACAATTCTTGGTATCACGAATTGCTAATGTCAAGTGGTGTATAGATTCCTTGAATTTGCATGAAGTGATTTTTTGCTTGTTGCACACAATGCCCACTCTTTGTACACTGCACGTTTTAATTGATTATCCTTGACACCCACGTTTGAGATGTCTTAAACCGCCGCTTGCAACACCAACGCTGCATTTCATAGGTGCACTGTTCAGGGAAACAGTGTTAGAACCGTTGGGGGTTCTACACGTTGCTAGCTTGATATGCAACATTCAGTTTTTTAATGGGAAATTGTATCTAGACTTCTCCGAACTGTGTAGTTTATTTTTTTTTCTTAGAACAGAACGTCTTCCCCTTTATCTGAAATTAGGCTTAAGTAAAATAAATGGTGCTATGAAACTGATTCAGTTGGTGATAAAATCATAATAGCTTGGGTGTTTATACGAGGAAAACGTGAACGAGGACATTCATTCGTGGGATTTTGGAAAAAAAAACACACGAGTGGGTGATTGTTAAGACTGACATGAATTAATGGCGGACGTCTGAGAAGGAATTGCGAAATATTCCTTCCACCTCGCAGATCGAAATCAGATGACACTCTGGCCCATGTTGGGTCATATGGTAACATGGAATGAACTCAAGCATTTCAGTTGTTTTCTGAGCTTGAAATGATTTACTGAAGCCGCGAGACGAATTTCAATTGACCTACCAACTTTCGTGTTAATTGTGGAGCGATGACTACCGCGGAATTCAAAGAACAAGCCGGCCCGGAATAACGCTATCATATCCACCGAATAAATCACTAGCCAGCGAATAGTTTGATTTGATCCACTGGAGAGCGATTTATCGGGCGGATCGGATGGCGTTATCCAGCCTTCGAACAACTGGGGCCTGCAGATAGAGCGGAGAAGAGACCTCCATAGCAGGTACGTTTCCTTTGGGGTTTGTGTGGAAGCAGCACTTTCACTAAAGTGCGCAGTTCTTGTGGTAAACACATAGAATTATACGTTTATTCGCCTGCCCATTTAGTTTAGTAAAGTGTAAATGTGGAAGCAATCATGTTCATTTTTGCGTCAACATGTAGAAGAATATTTTAAGTAATTGTCATTCCGTTTAGCAAATACTGTACATGATTGGCAAACAATTAATTTTAAAGGTTTTCTTCGTTGCCGCCCGCCTCCTTCCACCCCCCTCCCCATCTCCCCGCCGACTCAGATCCAATTGTTTATGATTTTAGCTGGGTGTTACAAAAAATTGTTTGGGGAGCTAAGATGACATGATGGTGAACATTGTATTAGATAACCCTAAAGGTGATACCCAAGTTGTTTTAAACGTGTCACAAGGAAAATTTAAATTTGTTGTTCGGTCAAAGCTTTAAATGCCGGTAAGTCCAAGGAATCGTAAAAATGTTCATGGTTGAGCGTGTAGATATTTTTCTGCATTTATTACCAATGCCTCATCGTGTTGAAACATGTTATCATGCTAAGACATCGTTACAAGTTAAATTTCGGACGATCTCTTTAGCAGGAAATTTTGCTGATTTCCTGATCTCACCAATTCTCAGGCTTAACATTTAAAACCAGTTAAAACCCAACTCTCCTGAGTTCGCCTCCACATTAGTGTTTAGACAAAACTAATCATTTATACACCCTAAGCGGCTTCGTTTGTCTTGGAGTTGACTGACACAACAGATCACGTGCTCTGTGTAATCAATACAAAGCTACGCTCTGTGTCCTTCACAAGATCGAAAACAGCATTCGGCGAACTGATGACGACAGAAAAAGGTAAATTTGCACTCTTACTGGCCATGTTTATTTGCAAGACTTACACAAACGTTAGAAAAATATATTATCTTGTTGTCTGTGTAAAAACGGTACAAGATAATTTCTTTCTCGCGCTGAAAGTTGCTTTTCAACTCGTGTCACTTCATGGTTGATCACCGGCGGCTGAATCGAATCAGCCAGTTTATGGTCTTTGCCTTATCTTAGTACTCTCTCATAACTCTTCAACATTTTATTATCAGTTTTTCATACGATTCTTTATCAAATTTACTTTTTCCTATTTTGATGAAAACTCTTTGCGGTCCTTAAAATGGCTTCAATAAATGTTCTTTCGTGAAATTAGAAGGGAGGCCGGTATGAACCAAGGGATTCTTGGCTTCCCTAGTAAATATGAGTAATTGGCGACTAACAATGCGACAATCCATAATGTAGTTAATTAGTTCACGTATTGGCTCTTGTTGTAACATTTCGTTATTAAACAGGGGACAAAGATGCTGAAAGAGATTTTACTGTCTGATGGCATTTTTAAATTGTCAGCGACCATATCGAGGACGCGGCTACAGTAAATGAACACATTGTAATGTGAAAAGATCAAACAGTACATTAGTGATGGAAGCCAAACAAAACACAGCACAAACATTTAAATGGGTTTGCAATATACAGTGAAACGAGCTTTAGACGTTTAGCAATTCAGATGATAAGATGATTCAAGAAGCTCTTGTTTCTAGGATTAGAAACCATGGAGTCTCGTCCCACAGTGACGTGATCCACAGGGAAAAAGCTAGTCACAACTTATACGTTAGCCTGTCATGAGTTACATAGCTTCTCTAGCCGGCAAGAGTTCAGTTTTAACAGCCGAACTATTTTGAACTCATAATAACTCATTTTGAGTTAACTGCGTCGCCAAGATTTTTTTTTTACTCACTGCTCACCAGAAATCAGTGGATTTCATTTATTCACAGTGAACTTTATTTGGCCTCGCTGACGCTGTATCGTAGTGTAGTGTAATTTTCCGCGAAATCCCTCAGTTTGCAATCTCAATTTATTTCAAACGTTTGTCCGACCGGTTGATAAGTTGTCTTTTTCATGTGCATAACGTAGCTGAAAGAGCCACACACATCTACATGACATATCAATGTTGATCAAAAATCGTTATAAAACGTAGCCATCTTCAGTTCATTATTTGTGTGTCGCTATTGTTGGAATCGAACTTTAGAAGAACTGGCTCAGTGAACAGTTTTAGAAAAGAGAAAGTGTTGGGAAAAAAATTCTGCATGAGTCGCGCATGTGTTTTACATCTACAGGCTCCGCTTCAAATAGTATATGATTGCTTGTCGAAAGCAAGCCTTTGTGATATCGTAATCAACAAAGATAATCCTTGACTAAACAATAAAAAATTTATACGGAGAACGTAAATAAAGAAAAACACGAAGTACGCAAAACTATTTCGTCTCAATGTGCCAAGGGGCGTCAGGGAACCGAGCACTAAATTGCTTTTCAGCGTGACTAAACTTTTAAACTCGTGTAAATCAGTATACCACAGTATTTGTTTTCATCCTCAAACCTTCTCGACCTTTGCATTTTTATGTGGGTAAAGAAGAACACCATCGTCACTGTTATTTATTTTGATGACTTCAGTTGGGGTCGGACTGATTTACTCCACAGTCGCCCACATCAGTGTTCGTCTGATGCAGTTATTTGCAGACTACAGACAGTGCAGCTGACTGCAGACTATATTTAGCACGTTTGTGCCAGAATACCGCTTTCTTGACTCTAAATATCACTCAGGTTAGCTTACGGTTAGCTTTCGATCTGCTGCTAGCTTGCAGTATGCGGTCTGCACTCTGCAAATGTCTTACAATGTCGCCATTTCCAGTTAGTTATTCTAGCGCCCGTGGACGAGCGCGGGCTAAACGACGAATTGACAGTACTTGGTGTAATATTTTCTCGAAACGAAAGAAAGACCTTATTGTAAACTGCACAGAAATTCTTACTCGCAAACCAATATAAGTTGCCACTAAATGAACGGTTTTTGTTGATCAGATGAATTAAATACCGTACCTAATTGACATGTACAACAAAGAAGTTATGTAATAAGTTGAATAGTTCGGTGCTTGTACAAGACATCGTTTCAATATTTCTCAAGTGGGATAGTTATTATCGCTGCTTTATCAGTTAAGGTATCAGCCACCCTTCAGGGACCGTCCGCGCGCGGATCGCTGTAGCATTAGTTGTTTTGTATAAAAACCCATATAAACCATATATTTTTTAAAAGCTTGATAATTCCAGATTATGGATTTGAACTAACAAAAACGATTTACTTAAATGTGTTTCGAAATTGGAACGCTTCGTGTAAAAGTACACGTCTCTATGAATCACGTTCCACTCCCGCCGGACATAAACGGAAGAAAACAATAAACACCGCATTCGCTTCCCAACACGTTCCACCAAAAAAACGTGTCTCAGATTTTTGGCAAGTGCGCTTGTTTTTTCTTTTATTAGCAAATGAAGTTGGGGAAGGCAATTAGTCACCACTCCCTGTAGAAAAAAAAAGCTCTAGCTTTAAAATGAAAAGGAGTATTTAATTCGCAGACACGCTTTTGTAGAAGAGATATATGGCATCACTCTGGCCAAATTTTAGCCAAATTGATTGAAAGGCTGCCGACTTGGAGTTCAAACCGTACGAGTCGATAGAGACATGTACTTTTACACAAAGCGTTTCGAAACACATTTAAGTAAATCGTTTGTGTTGGTTCAACTCCATAATCTGGAATTATTAAGCTTTTAAAAAGTATATGGTTTATATGGGTTTTTGTGAAAACAACTAACGCTACAGCGATCCGCGCGCGGACGGTCCTGATGGGTGGCTGATACCTTAACAGAGCACATCACAGATGGTTAAAATTGATCCTTCATTTGTGTTTGAACAACCTTCCATTGTGTTGTTCTATCCCGGTTTCGATCGAGTAGATCCCTGAAAAGTGTTGAACATTATACTGTGACCTCTGCAAACTGACTATTGAAGTTACTTATCGATGATAAGGGATGAGTACTGAGTTAAAGCCAAGTTTAAAACAGTACAAATCACTGCAAGCTTCGGAATTATGGAATCTACAATTCTTATGTAAACTGATCGAGAGAATTCTTCAGTAACTCGTTTGAACTCAGGGGTATCAGTATTTTGTCTATGATTGGATGACCGGGGTCATCTTCTAACAGTCTGATATAGTATTCTAAACCACTCTGACGATCACGCTAAGACAATTTAAGGAAGCACTCTGTGTTAAGAAAGCGTACGCTAAAAGCAATTCCGTTGTAGTAAACTTATGCCATAGGTATGTCCGGCAGTCCCCACCGACGCATAAGCTTCTTTATGCTTATGTTTATGCGCAAGTGAGGACCGCTTGGCGTATGACGTCATCGCTTAATTGAGGTGAACACATCTTCGGAGGCCTTGCAGTTGCATATGGGCCTTTTAAACGACTTGAAAGTTGAAGACATTTATTCAATGACGGGCAGACTAACGCTAGATTCACGGTGACATCACTGTGTGGTTACAGCTGATCATCTTAAAGTGCATTTTAAGTCACGTAATTGAGGTAACAGGTAGGTCACTTTAAAATGCCTCTTAAGCTTGTCTGTTGAACTTGCCATTTCTTTTCTTGGCCGTTTAAGTCCGAGAAATAAGAGACAAGAAAATAAACGAAAAATAAATCGATGTGTAATTTGAGCAGACAGAAGTGTTATTTTCCCTTGCAAAAATGGACTTTTTTGTTTCTTATTCGAGACATGCCAATAAACTACGTTGTAGTTCGAGATAGAGGCAGTGTTTTACAGCTGGTTATTTCCCGGTCATTTTAGAGGCAGTCCATATGGACATTCACAGTCACTCGCACTCACTTTGGCGAAAACTACAGGGTTCGTCTTTCCTCCAAGCACAAATATTTGCACGCGCCTTTCGATTTCAGTGGGACCTGCCTCTTGATATGTCTGAACGCAAACAACTGAAGCGAATTTTTTCAATCATTTACACACCCGGAGCGGCTTCCTTTGTCCTCCAGTTGACTGACACAAAGGATCACGTGGTCTGTTAATCAATACAACGCTTCGCTCTGTGTCCTTCACAAGATCGAAAACAACAATCGGCGAACTGACCACGAGAGAAAAAGGTAAAGTTCCCTTCTTAGTTACCCTTTTTTAACACTAAAGATTGCACAAACGTTAGAAAAATATTTTATCTCGCTGTCCGTGTAGAAACGTTACCACATTATGACTTGCTTGCGCTGAAAGTTGCGTGTAAGTTGAATCACTTGGTAGTTGATTCGCGACTTAATTCAATCGATTTCTGTTGCTCGCATGGTTCCTGCGACCTGACATAAGCTGTCATCTTTTTCTTGAGCTCTATTGGGGACAATGGTATTGGGTTTTATTTTGTTTCGTATGGACAAAAAGCATTTGATTCTTTCAAATGCTCTCACTGAATCTTCTTCCGATTAAGCCGTAAAACTGTTGCCCATATGAGCTAAGTGATTCATGGCCTCCAGACGAATATTTTGCGGACTACTGACCAAGACACTCTCTAATGTAGTTGGTCTAGATATCCGACTTATTTGCACGGAAATATTTAATCATTTCGTTATTGAATGAGAGGTCGTTAATTCTGTAGTATACCGTATACATCTTCCAATGGGGCATTTTGTATACTTTTATTGTGAGCTAACAATCGCCTTGACTGAAACAAGGTGAATGCATTCACTGATGGAAGCCAAACAACGACAACAGCGCAAACTTTTAAATGGGTTTGATATGTACAAGAAATGAAATGAACTCTGAAGAGTCTGGAGTTATCCGGCGGTTTGCGGCTGAAATCCTTCATGCTCAGTTGAAAATCCTTGACTGAAGCTCATCATGGGCTTAGTAGACGCGTAAAGGCGAAAGGCTGCTAAAGAAAAGTCGACATTAAAGGTGGTTAATTTTCAGTTCCGAAGACTTTTCTTTAACTTAGATCAACTGCGATAAAATTAAAACTACAATATTACTGTTCAATGAGCGACGTAGTAATCGTAATTAATCCGGCGTTTGGTTTTGTGGCTGTGGTGAAACCAGAAATCGTAGGGTTGATATCAAGATTTCGCGTTTCAGAAGTTTCTTCAGTGGTACGGTAGCTTCCATGATTTGGAGATTAATTGGATAAAACAGAAAACCATGTAGTTTCATGCATTATCGCACATTGAGCAGAATTTAGGAAACAAATCGTCTCTCACGAGCCCAATTTTACCATCTTTTGGGATCATTTCGTTATTTGTCCCTACTTTACATTGGAGTTCAGTCCGGTCTCTTTACTGTCAAAAGTTCATTGTCAGTGGTTCGGTTTCTTAACTGAGTTAGTTTGTTAAGAAGAAATTGCTGTGTGGCCGACAAACTATTTCACCAACTCCGAGACAAGCATTGAAATCGCACAAAGTTGAAATCCGTAGCAAAAGATGATTTCTGTGTACTGTGAGTTTGCTGAAAAGACGAAATCCACTGGGACATATATCGACTGACATAACACTGATAATATTCAGTCGCTTATCTCCAATGAAAAATAGTGAAACTAACTTGTTACTAGTCAGAAGCTGTCGCGAATAGAGGCCGATCTCTGCATTACTGCGTGACTGAATTCACAAAAAAGAGATCGTGTAAAAACACAACGAGCTGAATAATCAGACTTGAGTCGCTTAACGTGCTACGTGCTAAAACCAATAGGATAGAATAGAATTCGTGAAATAGCATTTTGATCCCATTTCTATGAAGGACAAATTCTTCCACGATCGCTACGTCATGTCATAAGTTAAGTCTTTCGCAACCCGAGTATCGCTTCACACCGTCAAAAGACGTCTTGATTTTAATAACTGTTTATTGTCAGGGTTTGTGTTGATATTGCCTTCACTGTCAACACCAACCCTACAGTGGATTTCTCAGCGAGTAACAAAATGCACAGTGAATTAAATTTATGTGCCATGAAAAATTGTCAGAAGTGATCATTACATGTAAAATTACATGTATGCATTTATCAGAGATAAATATACGACTCAACCCGTGCACGCTAAAATGGTTTTCACAACAAGTTATTTGGCCTTTAAGTAAACGCTACATACACTTTGTTTGACGTTTTTAATAAACCGTACTCATGGACGACAACCGGTTCGCACCAGTTACTTCAATAAGTCGTTTTCAGAGGCATTGGTAAAGGGTAAAATGCTATATGAAGGAGTCGTGACAGCTGGCGTTACATTCCCAATTTATAATGGATGAATATATTTCTTTACCTGACCTGAGTCTTGGCGTTGAGTTCGCCGGGCAATATCTGGCTTCTACTGACGATCTAATACGTCATAATTTTCAATTACGTTTAGCAAATGCTCACCTGCACCGGTCAAAATTAATCGAAAGTCGCGACTTAGCGAAACTCGTCTTTGTGCTAGTTTATTTTTTTCACGCTTAGGATGACTATTTGTCTTTCTCTGCTGGCATTAGGCATGTTTACTTTGGTTAACTTATTTTCTTTAAAGAAGTATAATTTACTATAATTACCACTGCTGTAATAAAGTTCATTTATCATATTAAAGTCTTTGATTTTTTTACTGATATGGACAACAAATGCCTTAACTAATTCCCAGTCTTGGTAGTATCAATGGTAGTATTTTTAGCACATTCTTAAAATCTCGCCAATCTCAGCCTCCATATTCTTATGAAAAAAATAATCAAATAACAAAGAGTGTCAGGAGCGTCATGGGCTCCTGAGAGTGTATGTTCTCACGAATACACGAGTGTGGTTGCTAGTTTCGGTGATAAATAAATCATTGGACCGGTTGATAGTTTTTTCCCTCTGGAAAAAATACCCGAGCTTAGGCTCAATCTTTACTAAACTATATAGTGCTAACTCAAGTTTATTAAGAAAGACTTCTACTAATTTTACGAACTGTGGATTTGACTCATGGCCCGTCTCACGACAGAAACTGAAGTGATAAAAGACCCGTACTTTGCAGTCGCAAATCATTTTGGCACCCATAAAAATAGGTGATTTCACCTTTACATCTATATATAATGATTGTTACAAATTATGGTCATATTTATCACTACTATATGCTAATGTTCCACGCTCAACGATTCTCAAAATTATGCTTGAAAGACGTCACTTTTATGCCCAATTATACTCATAGAAAAAAGAAAATATTTTCCCTTAACGCTTATTCCTGATTGACGCTTGAGCGACGCCTTATTGTAATTCGTCATTGCTCTGGCTTGACTATAATGAACTGAGTTTCCTAGTAATGATAAAAAGTCGCCTCCTGAAGGTCGCTCAGAAGAGGGATAACTAGCAAAACCTTGTTGCATACTGAAACTCTTTTTCAAGTTGAGCCCACCAGGTAGTGGCAGATTACTGTCGGCCTGCTCAAGGCCCGGAATCAGCCAGTTTTTGTCACTATTACTTCGGCATCATTCTCGATTCTTTTGCCCTTACTATTATGCTCAAAATAATGCCGGCATAGTGTGTAAAACGCTATGCACAGGTCTAAGTTGGCTGTACATTCCAGCTTAATCGATGCATACGACTTCAGTTATAAACAATTCACTCTTTCACTAATTGACACAGTTTGTTAGCGGGACAAGTTAACAAGAACAGAATTCACAATGTTCCAAATTGTTCTTATATCAGTGGGTTCTGTGACTCAAGCTTCACGGGAGGGATCGAATGCTGCGTATAAGCAACTGGGTCATTAAATTGTAAACATAAACAAAGATCTCGTAGTTTCTGAGCATCATTAGAGCTTCCGTTCTGACACGAATTGACCCTAGACTTTGGTGTCTGCCCGCCTTCCCGAAGATTCAGTCCGCCGTATGTTGTCTACTTCTAATCGATCACATTAACTGACGCGTTTTCTGTTCGAATGGTAGATCCTATATAATTGTATGACTGCTATTTACAGCTATTTTTCTGTTCTAACGTTTCAAAGTATTGCAGTGAACACGGTCGCGTGACCTATAATACAAAGCCATTTAATTGTTCTTCTGGATCAGTTCCCTAACAAGCAATAATCAAATCTTGCCGCAAATAAACCACAGTGTCTGTTTTACACAAAAATCAATTACAGGAGATAGTATAGTCGTAATTTATTGGAAATACTATGAATACTCACAATTAAAACCGTGTTTGACTAAATAGTTCTTTGTGGAAACAAAGTAAATGCTGCGATCTTTCGCATTTGGTGAATAAAGTTTTCAGACAACCCAAGTTATCCGCTCAGAGTCAATCAGCTATTCTCACTGGGATAGCGTTTGGTTAAAAACCTCCTTGCAGCATTATTCAGTACAATAGAATACCATTTTTTCGAACCCTCTCTTTCCCTGCCTCCTGGTAAATCCAGTGTAACGTGGTAAGTTATTTCCTCGGGTGATTTTTGTCCATGATATATAAATTGACTCCCGATTTCTCGAACCAATTCCTGCTTCCTTTGGACGTTCGAGAACTGCATTCCGCAGTTTTGCTGTTTGAGTATGGATCGGTCGATGGTCAAGTCACAGTTCTACAGACTTCACAACCGGGTCTTCGTAGATTTATTAGCAGAAGCCTATATCTGAACGATTGTCGAGTTTTTGTATACTGAGGCATTTATGTATTTATTTAATAATAGGAACAATTATACCCACGTGTATTTCACGAAGTCGGGAACTGAAGTCGGGCTTTAAATTAAGTCTTGTCTGCGAAACTATTTGCGTCGCCTGTCTTTGTTTCAAACCGTCGAAAAATACCAGACACAACATGTATGAATTAAGCGATTGCTCGATCATTCTGTGATCGTTACAAATAAACGTTTTCTTTTTTCTGGTCTTTATCAGGTCTCCGGCTTCACCAGCGACTGCGTGATAAACTTCTCTAAATATACCCGGCTATATTGCTCAGTACGTTCTTAAATCCTTTTAGCTCGGCTGGACTTAATTCTTTAGTTTGTTTACCACAAAATATGCAGTAATTTTAAGACCCAACTAACGAATACAGTGGCTTGCTTTTATAGTAGAGGCAGGTAATCTTTGTATCGTTCGGTTGACAGTGTGAAAGGCTTGCAATAACAGCATACATTTTGTTTTTCTTAAATTTTCCTCGCGTGCATGGCAAACATTAGCTCCACCTCTTGGTTCTTCTATCCTCTAAACATATATACACGCAATTTTTACCTGAAACATTCACTCTCTGATCAGGAACGCAAACGATTCAACTAAATATAATCATTTACACCCTAAGCGGCTTTCTTTGTCTTGGAGTTGACTGACACAACAGATCACGTGCTCTGTGTAATCAATACAAAGCTACGCTCTGTGTCCTTCACAAGATCGAAAACAACAAACGGCGAACTGATCACGAAAGAAAAAGGTAAAATTTGCCCTCTTAATGGCTATGTTTACTTCTAAGACTTACACAAACTTTAGAAAAGTATATTGTAATGTTGTTTGTGCAAAAACGTTACAAGATTATTGCTTTCAAGCGCTGAAAGTTGCGTTTAAAGTTACGTCGGTCCGTGGTTGATTTTGCGACTGAATTCAATTCAGTGACCACTGGTTCTTACAAGGTTTCTGCAGACTAGCGTAAAATATCATCTTTTCGCTGCAATACACTGATATATGCGCTATCAGGTGTAATTTTGTTCCATTTTGACAAAAAAACATTTCAGTTCTTCGTTTGCTTTTACAGAAGGTTATTTCTTTTAAAGTAAAATACCCACATGAACTGAGTGAGTCATGGCTGCGGCCCGCCGAATAGTCTGTGCTGCCGACCAAGAAAGTAACGAATCCCCTCTCAAATACAGAGAAGACATCTAAATTGTTCCACGGTCGTATTATACTGTTGAGTTACTAAATGGGGGAATATTAAATGCTGTAGTATACCAGATATTTTTCACTGTATTTTGTACTTACTGCGGTGCAAATTGCTGTTGCCGTGAGAAGAGGCCGGTTTTTAAGCTTACATTGTATTGAACAGATGAATGCAGGTAAGGAAGCCAAACAAGAGCCAACACAAACATTTAAATGGGTTTGATATGTACAAGACTGGAGTAGAATGAAATTTACGAGACTGCAAGGGTTCTTGTTTCCGTGAAAAGCTAGCTTGTTCCTGTTGATTTGATGCGGAAAAAGACTCGAAGTCTGCGATGTTTCCTTATCAACTCTCGGCCTGTGAACGTCCAATCGTAAGAGCTGTGTATCTACCGAACTATTTTAAAAGTCGCCAATTTTATTTACCAAAACTTTTCTTCAGTTTTTCATTGATCAACTCGAGGGGATACGAAAACTACAACATTATCATCACGATTCACCTGTCTTTATGAATCACTACTAGAAATAACTATTCATTTGGCACGACAAATGATCTTGTGCTCACGATTACGGTCCAGAGATTTCCGTAGTTGATCAGGTCTCGATCTAATTTAGGAGATTGGCTTTATAAAAAGTCACTATGGGGAAAAAGATCGCATTGACGTATTTACGCGAGATATATTGAACAGAAATATAGCTGATCAGGAAACGTGTCGGCAATTTACTAGCACTCTCGTTTGTGATTTGCACGGAATTAAGGACTTAACCGAATCATAGAAATCTTGTCTAAATTCTTTGCTAGTACTGTTATTTTCTTTATAACTCAGTCGGTCAGCTTAAGGAGAAATTAAAGTGTCGGTGAACGAAATTAACACACCATGACTGTTTAACTGACTCGGAGACAGCCAAGGGAAGTGAGAGTAGGTCGCAAGAGACATCCGCAGTGAACAAACGGCTGTATGATATGCCCCGGTTCTGCCGAACTAAACAATGATACAAAGCTGTTACGAGACGGGTGAACCTTTCATTTATACGTCTAAAGAAAACAAGAAGAGTTTAAAACTGTAAGTCGCCGTTTTATCATTACTTGAGCCTTCCTTGCAGACACAGACCGTGTCTGCACGAACGGCTTCGGTGCTCGCTAATTATCTCGACCAACTTGAGATGATGCGGGCTCTCTTGCTGTGCTGCGTGACTTCAAAGAGGCTTTTATTTATACAACCACTTGTCACTTCTCGAGCTTTGCACTTTTCGGTAGGAGAGACGGGGAAAGATAGACGAAACGCTAATTTGATCATTTAAATCGAGGGAACGTTTTTCATCTTGTTCAATTCAACACCATGTCGGCCGTACACGAGCATCGCTACAGAAACGCGGTCTTTTGGTAGTTGTATTCGCAAAGATGTGATCGTGAGTTTGTCTTTAAAATCTCGATCGTTATCATTATAACAAGATTTTTCGGTCCCGAGAGATCTTTCAACGCACTGGAACTTGTGCATAAGCTAAATAGATGCAGAAATTGAACGTTTACCCAATATAAGTCGTGATTGTGCGTACGATTGTAATTATTTCATCAGAAGCAACTCCATCGGTTTGCATTTAGCTGAGTTATCAAAATACGCTGTTCAGTCCCAACGTATGCACGGTATTGTGTGAATGATTTGCAATTTGTTTTGAAAACGACCTTTAGCGTTCCCGCATTTAATAATGGTATGTAGTTACTTTAAGAAGAAAATCAACGTGGCATGACCGTCTTGTGACAACATAATGTAATTATATAGAATTTCAGTCTCCGACATGGTAACCTCTCTGAAAATTGAAAGGGAAGTCTGAGAGAAAAGACTACTTCACAATGTAACTTAAAAGATCTGAAATTATACAGTGTAATATCTGGATAAATGAAGCAAAATTATTAATATTTTTTGCGTGTGTTAGGGTTATCAATATATGCTCTCCGATCCGTTAGATAATTTTTGGTATTACTCGCTCCATTTCACCCTATTTTTGTATATGAATGCTGTGATGACTAGTGCATTTGATTATAGGGAGTTTTATATTTTCTTTCGTTTTTCCTACTCGTGTTTGAGGACTTTTATTTTCCTATTTGCGATACCTCTCAGTTCATAAAAGCTGCGCAGTTTGGTTCAGTGTTCTCGCGATTTTACTTGATTGCGATTGTCTGGAGATGTTTTTTGCAATATGCTGACATGTTCATTTTTAATTAGTTTCTCAATAAATATTCCGAATCTCTCGATTCTCGCTTATTTATTCAGCTTACCAGAGATAAAGATCTTTATTTCTGCTCTTCCGAAACAGCTTTCAGTGAGTTTTAGCGCTGAGTACAAGAGGCCGCAGCAGTCCCCAACCGAAAAGCTTGAAGCTCACGATAAAATATGATAAATGCGATTTAACATACGGTTTCTCGATCGCCTTAACAGAAATCTCGGTTCTGTCACGGTATACACCCTTTTCAACAGATAGGCCACAGATTTTTAAATGGTGGTTCGCTGAAAAACACGTCTTTATTGTAAAGACAAAATTGGCTAAGCAAGCATCCCGCTACAAGGTTGAGCCATGCGATTTTCAAGGGTTTCATTTTGTTTTATTGTTAGTTTTACAGACCTCTTTTAGCTCAATAAATAAACCAAATTTATCTTGGTGGACTAAGGGTGGATAGATCATACTCAATCAGATTCGAATTGAAAAGTTTGTCAGAAACGAAACTTTTCGTAACCGAGCCGGCAACAACCTAGCTTACTGTAAACGGTACACGTTTTCAAGATAAACAGCGGCCTTTTTCTGAGTGGGGGACTTTAAGGTAATCCAGGTCGCCGAAAAGTCGTTAAAAATGAGTTGTCGAAAAACTAGCCTGCGAACTGGCTATCTATTGAAAAACAGTATATTTAAAAGTCGAAAAAAAAATCAGTATTAAAGCGTAGTAACCGACTACATCGGTGGTTTGCTTGCAAGTTGCCTCGCGAATTTATCACGCCGTTGCCTAGTATAACACCCCCTACTCCCCTGTCTCATGATCAGAACGTTTTAGTCATTTAACGCGAAGCGAAAAGTAAAGTCCTGTTTGTACTGCCTCGCTGCTTGTAGTAAAAAAGCTGCGACCGGCTCTTGTGTATTTCAGGGCGTGTTAAGCCTGATTCATAGACTTGCGACAAACATCAACATCAACGAGATAATGACATTACAGCGTGAACATATTGACATCATGGCATCACACAACATAACAGCACGGACATAAGGACACAAGGAAAAAGAAACAGCTCTTTTCCTTATTGTCGTTATGTTGATGTGCACATTATCGAAATAAGCGATTGTTTTGTGTCGTCGTTTCGTCGCCAGTGTGAACTAGGTCCAAATCGCCAACTCAGAAACGAGTTTTCAGTTTCCTAAAGCTTCATTTTTTTTTCGCTTTTTCTTTCTCCAGCTTGCGATAAGAAGACAAGATGTCTTTACGAACAATGCATCTGCAAGACCTCAATGCTCACATCATGTGTGTTCTGTGTGGCGGATATTTGGTGGACGCTACCACAATAGTCGAGTGTCTACATTCGTGTAAGTGCTTCAGTACCTATTGGATTTATTTAGCTTTTTACTGCTTTGTCTGCGAAAAACTTTATTATAATATACCCGATGCTGTTGAAGATATAAAACCAACGTGCTGTTTTGTCGTGTTTTCCAAAATTAGGTAACGATATCTTTTTATTTTCAGTTTGTCGCAGCTGTATTGTGAAGTATCTTCAAACATCGTATCACTGTCCTGTTTGTGATGTTGAAGTTCACAAGACAAAACCCCTGCTTCATATAAGGTGAGAAGATCTTGATGGCGACCGCTTTGCAATAATTTATCAAACTTATCAAGGTTTTATTCTTCACTATTG
>Ga0126337_10000444_pt1 | contig 20809 bp, 5 predicted proteins | sample DipCmetagenome_FD_92527 | JGI IMG/M metagenome (GOLD analysis project Ga0126337, IMG submission 92527) | Coral microbial communities from La Bocana,Puerto Morelos, Mexico - Diploria C A metagenome | ecosystem: Host-associated > Invertebrates > Cnidaria > Coral | place: La Bocana,Puerto Morelos...
CCCTTGGAAATTTGATGTTCTTAAAACTAGCATATTTGCCCTCGAAGCTTCGCTTCTCGGGCAAATATTTGTTTTAAGAACATCAAATTTCCGCGGGGCAACTACCAGCCGATAGTTCCTCGACAGAAACACTCTATTGTTTAAGTATATATGTGTATGTACAAGTGCTTACCAAATAAAGTTACTTATAAAATGAGCGCCAGAAATGCCTTATACATGTACATACAGTGCAACCGTCAATCCTATTATGCAACAGCTGTATGAGTTTTCTGTGAAAGCCCCCAACTCTCTAGCCACCAATTAATACCCTACCCTCAAACAACAATAATGTCATGTACATGTAAAAATACAAACTGTTTAGAAGGTGTATGCAAATAAATAAACCCACCAAAGAGCCCTCTAAAATAAATTAGTATGTTTTCTTTTGTCCTTCATACCATTTTCATCATCTTGGACAGGATTTATATCGGAACTCCTGCGTGCAAGTACCAAAGGCGCATGAGCGGAGCCCTAGTACCTACCTTAGAGGATTTGTAACGGATCTAAACCATTTTGGTTGTCACATAACTGTCTATGCATACGTAGCTCTGTACGCCAAGCCCCATAGCTTGAAAAAATTAATAAGAAACAACCATCATGATACATGTACATCTTTGATATTGGGCATCATTATTATGGTCAATTGACAGCTGTCAAAAATAATAAGCTATCCACTGACTAGTATCACCTGACCATATTATGGACTCAGGTTTAGAAGTCATCAAAGTCTCGTGTGTTTTTGATGTTCACCACTACCCAGGTACTGGTTTTTGACTAGTACCCAGGCTCAAGCCAGGTTATTACTTTAGGAGAGAAGGAGGGAGTAGGTAAAAACGCAAAATTTGGGAGCAATTTAACCCCTGGCACGTTGCTGACTTTTCTTCTAACATAATTTTATGTGTTGTTCTAGAAAATATCAATACCATCCCCTGCAGAAGGTTTTTTTAGTTTGAATCCCCACCCAGAAATTCTAGTTGAGCATCATACTTTTTTTGCGGTTTTGAAACCCCCCTTCCCCTTGGCGTTTCTGTTAACCTTCCTTGGGGTAGGTATACTGGGTATGGTTATTTTCGGGAACTGCACAATCTTGGGAAATTGGGTAATTGGATTTGGGTGTAGTTTGTTAAATTTAACTGGAAAAAATAGTGAGACCACATGATAAACAATTGCATGCTCACAATTAAACGCTTCTTATTTTCTGATCCAAGAAAAATTAAATAATCCTGTTTTTCCTTTATGGGTAACTTATTACAACCAGGAGCTCCGTTTTTAGGCTTGGCTAAATCTACTGGTACATATTAACTAGTGTGGAGTTTCACATAAAAGAATCCAAGCTTAAAAAAGTGTTGTGTATTTCCAGATCATCAGGCTTATCCAAATTGCAAAAAATGGACTGTGTATAGACTAAAAGGCCTCAGTAAGTGAAAGTTCACAATGTTTTAACTTAGATAGAATGATGTTGTAATCCACAGTGCTTCTAGTCAATTGCATTTCACACTCCTCCTTCCTCAGCCCCCCTCTCCTGGACAAAAAAAAAATGTTGTCAGGCCACCCTGATAATAAAATTTTGTTTGTAGATCTATGTTATATTTATGGTGACAGTAAGAATAGTGGCACAACAATACTTGAGAACACAAACCTTGGGAGGTCTTGAACCTTGACTTTTTTGTGCCAATGCAACCATGACAGTAAAATTACTGGTAATTCACAGAGGCTCATACACTGTAATAACAGTGGGTTCTATTCCTTTTCTTTAGTTCACAACTTTGGAAGTGTTAAGGATTGTTGTTCAGGGACTTAATCATAATGAAGTTGTTGGGTGAACTGGGTTTTTACTGTATTACAATCAAAATGACAGTATGAGTAACAGAATTGGCCACAGTATCATGATTAAAATTTTTATTCCTGACCTTTATGGCTCTATAGTCAGAAAAATATTGTTAAAATTGTGTGACTGTGTGCTAATCTTGCTTCAAATTTAGAGTCTGAAAAAGAGTTGAATATATCAGATCCTTGGAAATTTAAGTCTCAGCTGAAATCCTGCTTAGGACTTTACTTCAAGGTGGTAAGTGAAATAATATAATAGGTAATCTGCTTCCCTGTGCAATATCTTTTAAGTCTTTAAGTCTTTATTAAGAAATCAGTCACAACATGCGTGTGGCTTATGGTTGAGATGCTTTCAAAACAGCAAAAATTTGGAGGATGAAGGCCTCTTATTCATGCTTATGACCACTTGTGTTTGTTTCACCCGTAGCCATTAATTACAGTTAAAAACAGAGGGAGGTGCGGTGGCCTTATGGTTAGTGCACTCTTATGGGCCACTTGGCTCATATGCAGACTTTACCTAAAAACAGATAGTAGACTTATCATGCAGGGATTAGCATTTAACCCTTTACTCGCAAAGAGTAACTTGTAGATTTTACTGTCTAATGCCAGACAATTTTACTCATCAAAGGGAGATCCCTTGGTGGTTAAAGGGTTAAAAAACCCATCTCCCTTAAAGCTTCTGTAACAGTTTTTTTTTTATTTTCATAGGATGTCTTTGTCCATCTGTGGAAAAATGGTCTGTGGACACGGCTTCACATCAGTGACAAAACATCTGCAAGTTTTCCTGGCAACACTTTATTCCTTGTTTACTATCCTAAGTCAGAGTACATTTTCATTTCTACCATCAAAGCAACCCACAAACAGTATATCCTTCAGGTAAATTTACTTTAAATGTTTATTTTTAAAACTAGTAAAGTGAGATTAAAGGAATTACTATTCACTCATTATAGCTCATTCTATAGCTGTGATAGCTGTGACATTTGAAGCATTCTGTGCAATTTAGAACTACAAAATGTGTTACTAATTCATCTATTATATCAAAAATGGTACTCCAGGAATACAAATTGGTTAAGTGCACCCATGACCTCCACCCAAAAAAGCCTGATACAGTAATAAATATAAATCTTCAAATTCTTTCCGTTGGTACAAGATTTCTTTACTTTATAACCCCCTGTAAAATGTCAGTTGAATCAACAGGCCATTTTCAAAGTACTTACTACATGTATCAAAATTTTAGCTTCACTCTGTTTAAACTATTTCTTTTGTTTTATTCTTATGAGCTTTACTCAGATTCCGTATATAACTATTATCTGAACTAAGAAAAATTATTTTTCACCTGTTTTCTGAGTGATGCGTTTTATTGATTTAATTTGCCCTTGCAGACACTTTCAATTTTACTACACTGTCAGACTCTAGAAGAAGTAAAGTTGTCAGGAAGGGATATGTTTTCACTGAAGGAACTTGTGCTTAATAAAAGCAGTCAGGTAGGAGAAATTTTAAAATTACATGTATTATTAATAACAGGCTACACCACTTGTTACTAAAAAAAAAGTATGTAATGCATGTATTGGCAAGGGTCTGCAATGCGAGCAAGGTATCAGTTCAGGTCTCTACACATAAGGAGAATTTTATACAAGACATTCACAATTCCAAGTTGCTAACTTTAGTCAAATGCAACCCAAGCAACTGCATTTTGTTTTAAGGATCTGTTTGCCATCTAACAACATTAATCTAAGTGCATACAGTACTTAGACTTTTGCACATTAAGGCAAGACAAAAAGTAATTGACTCCTGACCTTCCTGAAGTTGTCAGAAAAATGACTTGACCATTATAGGATTCAGTTAAATATTATTATAAGTAATGATGAGAAATCTTTATAATGATCAGAGAACTGCATGAACAGGAAGCCAGTCTTATGAGAACACTCTCATTTGACAATGACATGACATGACAATGACAACATTCATTTGGTCTACATGGTTTGTATGATCATGCTAAAATGATAAATGATTAATTAAAAATGTTCATGTTTTAAGGGGGCATTTAGCATGTACAGGTTAAACCAGTTCGATGGGAACCCTCTGAGTAGGAAAAGAAAGAGAGAAAAAGGTAAGAGAACAAAGAACTGGTAACTATTTACTATGAATCAAAGAACTGTGAATAGCCAGCAAAAAAACATCAAGAGAAATTAAAATCAGTTCATATAATTCACGTACTGTAATTTGTAAGCAAAGCTATTGACACAATTCCAAAAGGAAAGCAAAATTTATTAATGGCCCATGTGAGAACAGACACATCTGAAAACAAAGATCCTTTTACATGTGGGTGGCTTCTAATCAGACATGACCTACATGTACAGTTCATTACATGTAACTCTTGACAACTTAGAAAAATGCACTAGTGTCTTAGATGGTTACAACTTGTTATACAACTGTACATACTGAGAGCCACAGTCAGCCTGGCCTCAAAGTTACTTTTGGTCACAGGACTCAAAAAAATTCCAGAATTCCAGCTTGCATGATACAGGACACACTCAGCACATCCTTGCAGCAGTGAAGGAGTTAAAGAGATGTGCCTACGACCGGTGTATATATATGGCTCACATTTTCAAAACTATAATCTTGTTCCCCAAACTTTCCCAACTTGTTTTTATTTCTAACTTGGTAAACACAGAACATGTTTTTTGCCTCTTACTGTAAGTCTAAATTGATGAACTCAATCACCCTTATTATATTTTTCAAATAAGCTGAGAGAACAACTGAAGTTATGCAAAGTCAGAAAATAACAAGTGAGAATAAAGAGGTGGACCAGAAAAGGCAACATTTTGCCGACAGTGCATTTAGCTCCAACCCACAACCTGTACTGGAAAGAGTGAAATTTAAGGTTTGCATATTAAATACCCTAAAATTTTAAATTTTAATCAACTTCAAACATTACTGCAAATTAAAATTGTTTGCCATAATTAAAAGAGTTGTGGGTAGGGTTGAAGAAGGCGGTGATCATGACCTAAACAGTTTTTCTTGCACCCAGTTTCTTGGGTTTTAGATTTAACTGCAGCTAATTGTTTTTTTTTTCACTGAGTGATTGTTATGGGATTACATGTACATGTAGTGGTTATATTAAAATATAATCTGATGAAATAATACTAGAGGGTTATCCTGTGATTTTGATTTCCATCTCTTGCAAGAGGTGGAATGTGGATCACGAAACTAAACATTGTTTTAATTTACTTCCTTAGATGCAAACAAGACTACGCAGCAAACAGCACTTCCCCCAACTAAACAGACCAATCTCCTGCAATGTTACATTTGAAGGGCCAAGTGTAATAGAAGGTATTAAGAATCTTGGAGTGCAGAGTTTTGTTGATGTACCCTTGCCACCATATCTTACAAATCTACACTCCCTCTCCAAGAACTCATTTTTGCTGACAGAAAAGAAAACTGATGATGGAAAATGAGCAGCAGACAATTGTTTTCAGTGCTAAGATACGCTGCCATAAGTCTTGATGCGTTCTAAACTTTGGACAACCAATTATCAAAATCATATCCCATTGAATGAATGATTTAACTTGGTATTTCTGTCAGCCCCTGTAACTGGAATTAGATGGACAGAAGTTTACGATTCCATTGTAAATGAGCCAGATGTTTCATCTGGCACATGAGTTAGAGTTGTTTTAGTATTGTAAAAAAAAGGGTACAGTCAATGCTTTCTGTTCAAGTCAACACTGTGCACTGTAGGTTGCAAACCTTACTAAGGCATGCATATGGTCCATTATGCTGGTCCACTGAGAATTCACTTGCTTCTCAGAAGGCAGACACCACTCTAAACGAGACAGGTACATGTAGATCCACTCCCAGGAGTATCTGCCTCAGAGAGTGTAATGCCATTGAGTTATGTGGCGAAAAGGGACTCAATCAGTCCTTCAAACAACAGAACAGAATTTTCTTTATTTTAGTTAAGATTTATTTGGATTGGTTGCTGTTAACCATATGCTGTTAACAGCTGTCATGCTGTACATATATATATTTTTAACAGAGTAGTTTATGTCAGCTGTTTTTAAAATCAGGGCTCAAAACAAAACTTGAATTCCTGCCGGCTTGCCCTTAGGACAAGTACACTCTACATCTCTCCAATTTTGCTTGCCCTTAGTCTTAGTTTACTCTTTTGATGATTTTAAAATTGGTAGACACCTTGCCTGATCCCTTGTCCATTGGAAAAGTGAGAATGAAAAGGTACCCCCAGAAGGAAAATCTACTTTCCCTGGATGATTGAATTTATTTTTTGAGCCCTGTTTTAACATTTTCTCTGCTATGATGGTTAGCTTTGATTTTTGAGTAGTAGTATGTTGTTACTGTCTTTTTATCTAAACAACAAGAGTTCATGTATTTATCATGATGGCAAAAGTGGACTCAATCCAGTGCCATATTAGTTAAATGAATCAATATTTTTATTCCATTACTGTTGTTGGCTGAGAATTAACTACATGTGGTTGATTAATTTAACACAACATTCTTATATTTCACTCACTTTTTAGTGATTACAGTTTTATTTTTATTGTTTAAAGCAAATTAAAGCTGTTAGTAATAATGATTTTTTAATTTATACTTTTGTATCTCTTTTTACATACATGTGTATACTATAGTTGACTTGGTGTAAAAAAAGTTTCTAAAAGAGCTTTGTATAATAAATAATAATACCACCTCTATTGTACAGTCACATATAATATTATTAAGAAATAAAGAATCATAATAATAAAAAAAAAAGAAATAAAGAATCATATACCTGACATACCCAGTTGAACAAACACAAATTTGAAATTAACACAAGAAATAAATATTGTATCAATAACATTTGTTTATAAACTCTATGTTCTACATATATATAAGGTCTGTTTTGCATGCTGAGAACAAGATAGATATTAGTATTTCTCATGTTGCTTTTAAATCTGGCTGCATAAAGTTACAACAATCCCTGCTGACTGCAACCTGCTTGGAACAATGATAGTTCACAGGCTTCCCAAGATGCAAATATCTTGGATTGTTCCATTTAAACTTAAGCTTAATTAGGAATAAAAGATAGTTATGTGGCTATAGGCCAATATCATGACTGCTCATAGCTGTATAGAGCCAGTATTTATCATTGGGGAAAATCACAAAAGTGTAAAAATTCTCCCCACTAAGGAAGTGTCCATGTTCATTCTGTTTCCATGTGACTGGACAGTCAGTAAATCCCCACACAGTCACTGCGATCCAAGGAATGCCATTTGACTTGACAAGCTCTCTATGAGGAAAAGAATAATCAATAAATTTGCATTCTGCCTGATATGCCCTGTTAAAAACTTGTTTGGGGTATGTTGTAGTAATATTAACATAGATTGATTCTCAGTTTCCTGTGTCTTCTAACTCTCATAAGGGTTGAGAGACAAAGGAATTTAATTTTTACCTGAATTTAATTTTTAACTACAACAGGTACACTCATATGTACTATTGTAAATAAATAAAATAAAAATATATAAATTATAATATTTTACTTTGGATACTACAGCCTGGCTCAAAAAAGTGCTGTCTGGTTGTCCAGGACAAATAGATTTTCCATTTGGGCAAGTGCGCTGTACAGACACTTGTTTAAGCTGCTTTACTGTCAGTTAAAAGCCCTGTCTATTTTAGCAATGGATCTACATATTAATTAGTAGATCTACATTTTGTAAAAATAGCAATAACATTATAGCTTAGTATTCAAATGCCTACAGTGTAGTTACATGTAGAGTTATATGCACTGTACCTTATTGATTGCATTATTGATAAAATGCAGTTGCTTGTGAGCATTCCAGTCCAGCGACACTTGATCAATTGTTTCAATTCACATGATGGTTCTGGACATGTTAATGTTGACACATAACTGTCAGGTGAAGCTGCAGAGCTGAGAAATTGATTGGATTAGCATAGTGCAGGCACATGTTGTCACTATGATGCTGTACCAAGTGCAGTAAAGTACAAGATGGTGGCAAAATACAAAAATGAAAACCTCTAAAGAAGAAAATTTCATTATGCCAAGTTCTGAAACAAACAGCACTACATAAATGTAGAAGTTATGCTCACTAGCTGTCATTTAAATTCTCACACACTCCCTGGGTTTCAACCAAAGAGACTTATATATAAAGGTCAAACCACCATAAGCAGTTATACACTGTTAACAGTACAAAATGAAAGTACTGCTCAAAATCCTTCATTTAATGCACCACATACTAGAGTTTCAACAAAATTCTTAACAGGTAGAACCATCTTGTGCAGCATAATAAAAGTACTACATGAAATAACTGCTCATTAGCTTTTATTTGAATGGTCACTCTCTTTTTCTACAATGAAAATTATTTTGTTACCAATCAACTCCACAGGCAATGCAGCCAAGCCACTCAAAGAATGACATGCAGTCAGACACATCAAAATTCTCTAGACTCATCTTATCTTCTGTGAAGCTTGACTTGTCAAAACTGATTTGTGGGGCTTTAGGAGAATTTGGAAAGCAGTCAATGTTTTCCTCGTTAGTCAATATCTGGCCATTGTAAGAGTTGAAGAAGGAGTAGAGTGTTCCTGTTGACAATTGTCCTACAAGGATGATGTCAAAACAAATTAAATCGGTATAATTATATATAATTATATTTTTTGATAATAATATAATATTATTTTTTTTTACAATTATCTATAAATGTCTTGTTTGTTTACATTTTTATTGTAATACAGCTTATTTGAGCACATGCTAAAAATCTTTAAATTTAATAAGAACATTTTTCTCCATTGGCCCCACTGATTCACAAACACTGTTGGTGTTAGAAACCTGACAGAAATCTATTAAATTGTAAGTCAATGATCAATAGAAGCTTGATATGTTTTTCTCATCATGTTGCCAATAACCATATTTATTTTAATTTATTTAGACTAGAACTGTAATTAGTGATAGACATTTTTGAAGTATTTTCTTAAAGCCAATCAGCTTACACTGTACTGTAAAAGACAATTTTTTTGCCTGGTGTACTTTTCACTCACCCAAGATGTCTCCTATATCCAAAATAAAAAATAATCTCCTTAATGATTCCCAAACCATACGTTTGTTTTTGGTACAATGTATCCCGTCAAACCTGGATCCCTAGCTGGCCATTTCATCTTGAACTTTCTTGTTCTAGGCCATTCATCAAATGCAGCCTGAGCATTGTTACTGTTTTATTCTTGCTTTTATAATTATACTTTTCTTTGACACATTCATTTATATCCCTAGAATCGAGACATTGGAGTAAACATCTTGTTGGGTGATAGCACACTGAAGTTTTTTCCTTCAATGAAAAATTATTTTTTTTTGCAGATTAAACCCAAAGCTTTGACTTTCAAAACAGATCATATTGACGAAACTTCATGAGATTAATTTCATAGCAAACAATTATCCTCTCATACACTAACAACAACTGTACTGCCAGTTCAACTAGAGACCAACAGTATCACTTCATACATGTGTAAGTGTTAATTAAATTATCAGACTCATCGAAAGCTAAAAAAGAAAAAAAGCAGTGGTCTGACTAGAGATATTCTTGTCAAAATGGAATATAGAATGGGGTGTTATCAATATTCAAGCTTAAACAATTTTCCGAAAAATGAAAGTTGTATTCACCAAATGGGGGACTGACTGATGATTTGTACTCTTTTCACACATGCATTAGCAAGCAGGAAAGTGCTAATTTCCAACACTGCCATGACTTAGCAATTACATGACATATTAATTAGACCCAGTGACTAACTTTATACAGTTGTGTGTGGATTGTGCTGACCTTCATTTGTCCAGCTCATAAGAAATTTGAATGTTAGCTGCAGCTTGTCCTTCAAACACCATCTGACCCTCTCATACAGCTTCTTCCCAGGAACAAAGTATGGTGCTGCCAGGTTCACTTCTACAACTAAATCATTTTCATAAATTTTTCTTGTCGGAACTGGTGCCTAAGCTCTCTAATCTTTGGTAGTCCAAGACAGTATAATTTCCCTATGTAAAACTATATCCAAACTACAAGCAGACAAGACACGGAGACCAACTGTTTGGCACAGAGAGAGGCTTTATTGACACCAAAGAACACCCACCCCAAATGAACAACCAGGGTGGGGATTGCCTAATAACAAAAATAACCTCTCCACACACCAAAACTAGGGTGGGAGGGAGAGAAAGCTAAAAGAATGACACAAACTAACCACTAAGCTGAGCCTAAGAACAAATTATGGTGAATAAGCAATGCTATCTGATCTAGATGCACATGCTGGAGAGAAACTTGTCAGAGCTTAAAGAGAAAGGGACCAGTAGCAAACAAGAAATTAACTGTTTTGAAAGGGCCTTCCAAAACAAAACAATTCCAGGTTACACTTCTATAGTTGATGATCAACCCTTGCTGTCTGACTGTCTGTCTGACATCAGATGTGATTCTAACAAAAACTGGTGAAATTCATCATACATTCTTCACATGCCACTCAAAATAAGTTAAAAAAACATTGAAAAATGAACACTGATGTAGTAAAAGATAACAAATAAAAATGTAAGTACAATAATTATAATAAATGCGAACAGTACTTTTAGTTAGTACAAATGACCAACATGATTTCTGTAATAGTAATATCAATATTACACTTACTGAATCTGTGTTTCTTTTGAAAGGCTGATGGTTTCCCTGTAAGTCCCAGTTGCTCGTATGTGTCTTTGTCCAGGGAAAGAATAAGTACTCCTACATGAGGAGGAAATAACTATTAATTAATTCAAAAAGAAATGTTTGAAGAATATAGGACAGTAAATCATGTTGAAGAAAGTCCATTCATTGTTGTGTAGTAGACTGTGGTCCTTTAAAAAGCATGGTAACTTTACTTTAGAAATGTGTTTGCCAAATTCCTGATGACCTTGATAAGGAGGAAGGTTACTGGAAGGGAGGGTTAAATATATATTGCTGGTTTTCACCTGTCATGTGATCAAACCTAAAAATCATAGCCATTCAATAAATTAAGTCATGGATAGGGGATATGATAGATGATAAATATGTAAACAACTTCATTTATATTATTTTCAAAATTCAAACATGGCCTATTGCAAAACAAAGAACCCTGAAAAGCTACAAAAACGTTGTAAAACACCAAGTTCCTATAGGGTCTATAGTCTGATAAAACTAAAACCTCAATTTTTAATTTTGGAATATGACTATGTCACTTGAAAACCGGCAACAGCACATGCAGGGTAATTAAAGATTAATTGAGTGTATTCTCATACACTTCCTCCTCACTCTCATTTCTGTACCTGTCATATAATTATCAAGATTACAAGAAAGACCTCCCAGCTTATTCCTCACCTGTTGGAAGAATGGCCACACAGTTCCCAGAATCAATGTGTGTTTCCCAACTGAGTGCAATAAACTGACCTGCACAAACGATGCAGTAATAATAATTATAATCATAATAATCATAATAATGATTAATAATAGCAATAATAATAATAATAATAATAGTAATAATGATAATAATAATATTTAACAATTATTCACCGAAGTGGAGGTAAATATCCACCACTTTCACCGACACTGAGGTGAACAATTGTTTCAGTATATACCACACAAGCTGAATAACTAGCTATATAGTGGACCAAAGAGTAATTTTACCTGTTTAAGAGTAACTTTATTTGAAACAGCAAGCCATCCAGGAAGCTATCCACTTGTGTAGTATATACTAATTATGTATATTTAATGGTATACACTGTACTGATATCTTTAACTATCAAAATGAAATAATTATTTCGCCCCTGATAATTTCTTGAGGACGATACAGCATTATGTCTAAGATCTACTGGCCTGATAGCTACAGTTGTCCCTTGGAAATTGGTGCTCTTAAAACTAGCATATTTGCCCTCAAAGCTTTGCTTCTCCGACAAGAGATCATCAAATTTCAGCAGGGCAACTATCAGCCAATAGTTTTTTTTTGACAGAAGCACTCTACTGTTTAAATAGCAGAAATCTTCAGCTGATAATCAAATTGTTATATATAAATACTTGTGGCATGGTAGTTTGGGAGAACTTGAAAAAGTAGCAGAAACACTAGGCTGTCGGCTTGTGTCCCCAGAAGCATTTCTCATTCTCCCAAACTCCCACTTGTGTTTCTATTTAACAATTACATTATGAGCTCAAAATTTCTAGCGCAAGACAAGCTAGTTGGCGAGGCTACAGCCTAAAGTCAGGGGGGGGGTCAGGTGGTACATGGTTTATGTAGTTACTGCTTTCTTGGCTTACGCATATTACCAGTCTTTATAAATGTCCTGATAAACTCCTCTTCTGTAAACGCATGCACTGGCAGTTCAATCAAACAGAATTGATCCCGAGCTGGTGAGGTGCTCTCAAAACATTGGATGGCAGTCCCAGGGAAACAATCTGGAATGACAATCTCTACCTGTGAAGATCCCAAATCTCGACTTAGTACACAACTGTTTACAAATAGTTAGAAATTATAAAATGTTACGTAGTGTAACTGCGTGAAATGTTCAGGTCTGACCTCCGCCAGTTATTGAGGGAACTCGCTATCATGTTCTCTTATGAAAGGGACACGATGTTTGAAAATAACAAACCGCATGATTAAACGGGTGGTCCTCTATATGTCGTTTGTATCTCTCCTTGTCATCTTGAAATGTGAACTTCTCTATAGTTAGTTTTCTCTTTGGCGTGCAAAACGCTCTTCCATCCGCCATATTGGTGGACGAGAACTGCTGGAGGCTTGGGTTGAGTAGTCACCAGTCTTTCCTCAATCATCAACATTCAAAACATGGCGTCCACCGTGGAAGAGATTTGTCCATCGGTGGAAGATATCACTCGGAAGGAAACTAGAGATCCTCTTCCATGCCCTACGCGAGGGTGTTCTAGAGTTTTTCACAACCGTCCCTGCCTTAGGATGCACCTAATCAAGACTCACGGAGTTGCTTCGAATAGCGAAGAAAAACAACTTTACGTTCGAGGTCAGACCAAGAATCAGGTTGAGAAACATTTTTACTGTCCAGTTAAACATTGCGTACGTGGACGAGGCACAAAAAGACCTTTCCCGCGGATGTCGCAGCTGAAACAGGTAACACACTTCACGGATACCCCAGGAGCAATTAAGAACCATTTAAGAATATTAAATATAAAAATATATTAAATTAAGTGTCAAAATTACTGATTAGTAATGGGACATTCCACTTTTTATCCGGGGATGTGCGAATGGTCGAGGTAACCGGCCACTCCACCCACTGGTCACTCTACCCGCTGTCACCCCGCCCAAAATCGATGTCACAATGCCCGATAAATAAGATACCTGAAACTATAGACTATTAAGTTCTAAACAAGCTCTAAATTATAATCTAAAAAATTTTTACCCAATATTTTTTAGTTTAAGAAGTGCACATTAGAGCAACAACTTGGTGCAACTTGGGTACAGGAGGTTCAAAGTCGTTCAGGCTCATGCATGGTAGTTTTAGAAGTTCAATTCCTTCTGGATGACAAGAATGATCAATGAGATTTAGGAATGTGCTTTTCTTTATTAGCAACAACTGGTAAGTATAGTGCAAACACTACAACTGATTCCTACGAATTGGTATTCATGATGATAGATAGCTTCTAGAACGAATTAACTTCTAAAACTACCGTGTGTGAGCCTGAACGACTTCGAACTTTGTGTACCAGAGTCATGCCAAGTTGTTGCTCTAATCAGCACTTCTTAAACCAAAAACATCAGATAAAGTATCAGGTATTATAATTAAGAGCTAGTTTAGGACTAAACAGGCTATAGTTTGTTATCTTATTTATCGGGAGTTGTGACTTCCATTTCGGGCAGAGTGACCAGCGGGCGAAGTGACCGCAATTCCTGCGAATAAAAAAATAGAATCTCTCATTGTCCTAGTGACATGTTTTTGTCTATCCAAACTTGTTTTTCCAAATATCTGGTTTTGCTCTTTTTCCAGCATTACATGACAGTTCATGCAGAGAAAAATAATGTTTGTAGCAAATGTGGCAAAGGCTTTGGTTTGTCAGATGCGTGTCGTCGCCATGAGCTTAAATGTGGACAGTTGTTTACTTGTTCTTGTGGATGTCCTTATACAACAGTAGAAGCACTGCTCACTCATGCACGGAGACAAATGCATAAACTGCCAGAATGTTACACAAAAAAGAAAGAAAGGTAAGCAGTATTCATGAGTGAGGTTTGAAGGACAGGATGTCACTAGAATGGCACATGTATGCTGAGTTAATTCTCCTCTTCTACATCTACAATAACATTGACATTTATTGAGTCAGCTACATTCAGTTATTGTTCACTAACTTGGGTATCATTCTCTTGGCAACCAAATTTCGAGTGCCATACACATTCTTCTCACTTTGGGCTGAGCTTTTACAGCTTGATAACGTTACCAAATGATCATTATAAACACTTTTTAAAATAAATGATGGCAGTGTTTAATCTATATATCTTTCAATGAGAGCAGTTACATGCACATAAGGGGCAGCAATTTCAATTATTTATAGGGGTATCCATGTTATACAATTAAATGTACACTTTATTTGTTGTTTTTGCTTCCAGTTCAAAACCACCAGTACCTGCAAGTACAGTGACCCTAGTTGTTGTTAAACCTGTTGTCCCAGTTATTGCATGCACTGGAAAGAAGAACTCTGGAAAGAATGGTGTACAGTGTCGAAGTAGAACCAAACTCTGCCCAATCCTTCCTAAACCTGGTCCATCCATTCCCTTGGATGCTGGTAAAAGTTTAATCAACACTGCAAAGAAACAAGTGTTCACCAAGTCTGTGGAAACACAAACACCCTTTGATGTTCACAGCATGCACACTCAAACAACGAGTCATCTATCAAGCACAGAGCAGGCATGTGATTCGTATACTCAGACCCCTCCACCCATTACTGCACAGCAGTTTCAGTTTACTGGTAACAGTGATGGAGGAAGTCTTGGGATTGGTTTCAACAACCAAGCTTCAGTTGGAATCCAGGTGGCCATGTTGGCAAACCATAGTGACTTTGGTGTTGGTACTGATGACAGCTTCCTGGCACAACTGGGTTGTTTTACTGCCAGTAGTGCAAGACAGCCATTTAGGTTGCCTCAGGCCACCCCGGTTCAACACCTCCCACCTATAAGTTCTTTTGTAACAGGTCAACAAAGACCAAGCTTTGTGACCACAAATGAAAATTCAATGCAGACTCTTGACATTGACCCATTGTGTTTAAATATCCAAACACAAACCAATCTCACAAGCACTGATTTGGCACTAAGTGACTTAAGACCCTTAAGCAGTGCACAGACTCAGACATGTGGCTTGGAACAGGTTCCCCTTGAGGATAACGAGACACAGACTTTGATTTCTTTGCTGGGCATTGATGCAAACAGCTCAATTGACTCTGGAACTCAGACTCACACCCTTCTGGATGATTTATTTGACACTCAAGATATTGAACTGACTGAGTCACAGACTCAAACATGGTTCACTGATTTCTCGTCTATTACGTCACCAGGTCTTGAAAACAGTGGAAATGAGTTTGTTTACAAGGCCTTTGATGACCTAGTTGACATACATACACAGACGTCTATAGTAATGTCAGACTTTAGTGAACTCACTGATGACACTGAATTTACCAGCTCACAAACACAAACATTACAGAGTGACTTTGTTTGCTCCAGCTTGTTATCATCAAGTGTCCAGACAGATACCCATTGGGCACAGGTGACACAAACAGATGAACAGATCAGAAATGGATCTGTTACCTCCACAAATTCTCAAACACAAACTCTTCAAAGTATTCTTGATCAAAGCTGTGTTGTCTCCAGTGTAGAAACTCAAACCTAGATATATATGCTTGTCATACACATACGCTGTACAGTGTTGTAGAACCAAAATCAAAGAAATCATTTTAGCTAATCATAAAGGAAACAGGCAATTTAATGAACCAATATAAACTTGAAGAAAATACATGGTGCTGGTGCAATGTGCAGGGAAATATGTACAAGCAAGTCTCAATTTATTTTTGTCTCACTTCCAACTAGATGACAAAGTCTCACCAGTTGCGTTAGCTAATCATGTAGGGTAGTAATGTAAAACCAAAGTAAATGTCAATTACTAATTGGCACTCAAGTTTCAAGTGACAGTCACTCAAAAAGAGCTGGTATTCAAAATTTCCCATGTCATCTCATCCATCCAGTCCAAACTTTATCCACAAAACTCTAGCATAATTTAACCAGAATCATCAAGTGATGAACTAATGCCTCCACTGTAGACATCAAATCCCCCCTGACTTTAACTAATGATTGCTAAAGAGTTGGCTTCCATTTACTGATATTTGGATTTGTGTTACACCATGAAATCATTGACTGGCTTTTTGTTGTACACTCTACACAGCATTTTTAAGGGGAGGGTCATGACTACTTTTAGTTACCTACTACTGCAGTACATTCTTGCACCAAGTGGCATGTAACCATGTGTAGAGCAAGTGATGCATAGGCCAGGTGATGAATGCAATTAACCCCCCTGCATATGACCATCAGTTGGGAAGAGAGAGTGCAACAGGAAGTACATTGTGTGAGTTATGAAAGCCTATGGGTCACTCCACGTAGTCTGCATAGAGCTCTGATTAGCCCAAAAAGCAGTTTGTTTACCATTGATAGTACTCCAGTTAGCCTCTGCAGTAAATATGCTCCAGTTGGCCTAAACAGCACAGTAACACTCATGTTATCTTGAATAATGCTCAGGTTAACTTGTTTACAGGGGGCACTAATTTAATTTTTCCCAAAATATTAATTGTGGCTTGACATGATCATCTGTTTAATACGTCATCTGTGCGTAAACATTGAACAACATAAGCTGTTTATCAAAATAAAAAGCATATCCTAAAGTTTAATTGCGGCACTGTTAGTACTTGTAATTTTTTGCCAATCTTCACAAGCTGAAACAATGTACATGATGGAAACTATGCATCCTTTGTTGTCTCATTTTTTGTGCACAAAATGGGGGGAGGGGGCACTTTTTCAAAGGAGGTACTCATATGAGTGGGCTATGCTGATTCAAGGTGGGGGGCTACCGGTAATTCAAGGGTAAAGGGTAACGGTGATACTAGGCAGCAGATTCCACACACTTTATACAGAACACACGAGGCTGCAAAATAGTCACATACATGCAATGGATTTGATGTTCACCAAAAAAAGTCACCAATTGCAAATTATTAATCAAAGATTAAGATTTTATTCCATCATATAAATAAAGAACTTCTCATCTGCATTTATATTTCACCAAAAATGTACATGTACACTACCAAAAAATATTGTTTTATCCAATTTTATATTACAGTATCATCTAAACCAGAAAGTGCATGTTATAAATACATCTATATTCACATTGATTTTGATCGTCACTATAATCTTTAAACTGCATAATCCACAGTGTGTTACAATGTTTTCTTGAAACTGGACCAGGTCAGGGATCTACTAACTTATTAGGCTAGCAGTGGCTTTTCCAAGGGATAATGCAAGCCAGTTATTTTATGGTAAATTCAAACCACTGAATGTTAACTGAAACTTTCAAGAGTAACAAAAATTTACTTACTTCATACACAAGACTCACTGATGGCCAATTATTCATAAAAACTGAAGAATCTTGAAAAGATTTACCTTCTTTAACGGAGGCATCTAAAAGATGCTGACAGTCAAAAAAACAACTGTAGAAGGCTGCTGGAACTGGTACAGTTATGTTTAATCTCAAATGTTATAATAATAAGAAATGATGATGTGCAAAGAGGCATAATTACAGGCTTTTTGGGAAAAGTTTTCACTGAAGTAGTACAGAAAATATCTAGCTTATTGATATTGTACTTTTAGTTTTTGGAAGGAAAATTAAACCTTTTGTAACAGTGATACTTTTAAAGGGTAAAAATTGATCAGTGTGCAACCTGAAGACCTTGTAGGGCATATACTGGTAGTTGATTACTGGGCAGACATTTATGTTTCAGTTACAATGTATCTGTCAATGATCTTTCAAGATCTTTAGGAATAGCCATTACGGAAATCAATGGATATGTTGGCACATGTCAGTTACCACAAAAGTTGGCCAAAGCACCAGCGGGCACTTCCAGTTTTGTTCCTGATACACTTGGTAATTTAAGAGGCTCTGTAAAACTGACCCCCTTTTCCATATTTCTGTCCAGTTCTTGAGTGAGTTTTTCCAGTGCATCATCCAACTTCCCCCTATTAGGAACTAAATTTGCTGCCTCACTAAGAGTCAGTTTCTTTCCTTTCTTGCTGTGCCTTGGAAGAGAGAACGCCTTTGAAAGCCCAGCAGTTTGTCTTTCTGGATATTTGCTATGAGTCTGATTCAGGGCTGTTGAAGGATATGGGTACCCTATAGTGTTCTTTGTGATAGGAAGCCAGTCCAGCTTACTCCCCCCTCCCGGACCAGTTTTTCGCTTCTGGTTTGCAGCTTTATTTTCCTTAGATTTTTTGCAAGCCTTTAAACTCGACGAACTGTCAGATTTTAACCCGGAATGTGTTCCTAAAGCTTTACTGGCCAAAATGCTCTCCTCCGCTGTCTGCCTCTGTGTTGGTGTTATCTTTTGCAATGGTTTGAGCTCCGTTGAGCTGTTAGTACAAATCTTAAGTCTGCATTCAGGTTTGGATATATCGCGAGTTCTAAGCCTGCATAACTCGCAGAAGGAAATCATCGGGTCCTCTTTAATTGTACTTAAAGGCAGAGCGTGAATCACTTTGATCTTGTTGTCCTGCGATCTGTACTGTGTCATAAGAGGAACGGATGACTCGAAACTGTAGGGAAATCTACGCGCCTTCTCAACGCGATACTCCTCTTTGAGATCCAAGTTTTCCAAGAGTCGACGATCGAATGACAAAGCGGGATCGCTGATAGCGATGCCTCCATTGCTAGTCTCCTGAAATGTCATCATACCACCGTTTTCGAGAACAAGAGTTTGGTTCGGATACTTGTGGGTCGTCGCCATGTTTCGTAGCACATGGAGTGGAGTTCTTTCCACATATTCCAACGTTCTAGGATCTATTATATATCTCCAACAAGGGCTATCATAAGAAAGCACATCAGCGTTTTGAAAATTTCGCATGTTGGCCCTTAGAGTCCTGTTTCCCGGCCAATTTCCACTGGCCTTCACGTTGTTGATTTCAGTGAAGTTGTTTACGTTCGAATTCGAATTTGTGATCATTCCAGCGAGACGCTTAACTTTCGCGTAATGGCTCTCCGAATCCGGGCTAACTCTCCAGCATTTTTCCTTTGATGTCTTCTTTTTGGGGCCAGCTGAAGACATATATCGTACGTTTGGCGCAGTGTGTTTCCAGCCGCAAGCAACTTCATCCCAACTACTCGTGTTCACTACGCGGTCGAGATCTTCCTCGATCTCCTGGCGCTCGCTGGACTCAAGTAACTTATCGATTAGTTCTCTTTCGCCGCCGTCTGATGAGACGATAGGCTCATCGGCTGTATCCATTGCTTTATTGTTTTGAAATGATCGAAAAATTCCCTTTGATTCCAACCGCGCAACGTGTTAATTATGGACCTTGCTGCACATTTCATCGCACCAAGCAGCCTATTTCCTTTTTGATTTTTGCGTTGCTACGCAACTGACACAGAGCGCGATTATAATTAGCCCTAAATCTATTTGTAATTAATTTTTTAGACCATATATATTTCAACTTTCAATGAGCCAGACCGAACTAAACAAGCTGCCCATTCAAAGTTCTCCGAATTCTAATGTCGGTAGAGAAAGTTTCGGTTCAAAATTGGTACGGACAGCTCTTTGATGAAGTTATTGATTGATCATTTTATTCAACAACAGTGATTGCAATTATGTCGCTTTCAGTGGAACGTATTTCCATAATAAAGGCATTAAGTGACATCTGACGGGAAGAATGCAGCTTCTGTTTCCTCATCTTTTGTCTTCTTCATGTGATTTCAACTTTATTTTTGGACCTCGTTGCTTCCACACCTCACTCTAAATAAATTCCTTGATTTGACATCTGGATCGAAATACATGTACACTTGAATTCCAAAGACGCCAGTGTGGTCAACGAAGTGCAAAATCCAAAACAGGCGTTCACAAACGTCACAAACCTTCGCTAATCCATGTAATCCAGGATAAGAAGCTTTACAGTACTACTACTGTTGTTATGAAACGTCTTGTTTTGTCTGATAAATATTAAAAACGCCGAAGCGGCGACTCTTTTCTGCTGAATTTTGCTGATTTTTGCATTCATCTAGATCTGCTACGCCATTTAGTGCCATTTATGAACTAAGAGGGGATGAGGGGCTTCAGTTGACTTAAACGGGAAACACTGAAGCTGTTCCAGGCTCTCGGTCAGGTGGGGACGATCGCTGGAAAATGCGGGTGAGCAACAAGCGGGATTAGCGACGATCAGAAGAGACAAGATCCCACCGTCGCTCGCCCGCAGTGACCGAGAGCCTGGCACAAGCTACAACTCTTTATCCTAAATTAATAATTAGAAGAATATCGAGGTTGGGATCGGTAAAAGAATATGCTGCGAATATACGAAAGGTTGAAATATAGCTTCTTTCCTTTTTCGTGAATAAAATTAAGAAATTAGCAAATTAATTTTTGAACAAAACAAAAACGTAAACAGTTCAGGCCATTTGTGAGTGTATCACCTACTGTTTGATACCTGGAAACAAACATGATAGGGCCTGCTATACTCTAGTGTAGAAATATTAGAGTGTACTTTCAGGATATTTCAGCCTAAAGACGGGAGAAATAAGAGCATTCATTGCCTTAGTATAAAAAACATGCATTCCTCCCCCCCCCCCCCCCCCCACAACAAAAAAATTACTCCCTCTTCCCTTCCCCCCCTCTGTGTTCTTTTTTGCTTTGTTGGTGGGATAAAAGCACTC
>Ga0126337_10000446_pt1 | contig 20793 bp, 14 predicted proteins | sample DipCmetagenome_FD_92527 | JGI IMG/M metagenome (GOLD analysis project Ga0126337, IMG submission 92527) | Coral microbial communities from La Bocana,Puerto Morelos, Mexico - Diploria C A metagenome | ecosystem: Host-associated > Invertebrates > Cnidaria > Coral | place: La Bocana,Puerto Morelos...
CCTGCAATCTGATTGGTTCCGGGAGCGGGCGGAAATTTTCGATCTTGCCCGCTCACGGAGCGATTCCGCCCGGCTAGCTCGCTGTGTGACAAAATTGAGCTCCCTTACAGTAAGAAAAAAAAATAAATAAGTTATTTACCGGCTTTGGGTCGGTCCGTATCGTGAAAAACTGTGACCTCGGGCAGCATTTTCAAGACCTCGGTCACAGTTTTTCACGATACGGACCTACCAGCCGGTAAATAACATATATATCTTTACCCGCAATTTGGTACTTGATATTTATTATTTTTTAGTAATACATCGCAAGCAATTGTCCTCTGTATGATTTAGGACTTTACTGGAAATAATGACAGAGATACTGTTGTTTATCACGACCTTAATCCACCAATCAAATCACGTTACGTTCGTTTTCGACCTGTTGCTTGGCATGGACATGTATCAATGAGGGTAGAGCTGTATGGCTGCCAAGAAGGTACTGTTGGAGGTGAGTTGTTAATGTTGTTGTTATCGTTTTGTTTGAGCAAAACAAGAAAACTGTACTATATGGCTAATTTTCATGTGGCTCTCTCTCTCCCCCCTCCCTCTCCCCCCCTCTCTGCAATCTCACCCCACACTGTATTCTCACCCCACTCTGCATTCTCACCTGACATAATTCTCTCTCCATTAGATTGTCAGAATGCTCTTGGCATGGAAAACGGTACAATTTCTGATGGACAAATAAGTGCCTCTTCGCAGTGGACTGCTGATTATGCCGCCGTCCAAGGCAGACTACACTTTAAAGCTATTTCAAAACAAGCGGAGTCTTGGTCAGCTGGCAAAAATGATGTCCATCAATGGCTGCAGGTTGATCTTGGTAGTCAGTACACTAAAGTGACTCGTTTAGCAACGCAAGGAAGACATGATTACCCCCAGTGGGTAACCAAGTACAAATTGCAGTATAGCAATGATGGAGTGAACTTCCAGTTCTACAGGGAACAAGGACTAAATGCAGACAAGGTAAATGCAACTTGAACCTCTGAAACGTTGATTAATCTCATCTCGTGATTTCTATAAAGAAATTTAAATATCGCTCACTTTTCTTGATCACCTATCCAAACACTGTAGCAAGACATAACAATAGGGCGCATCCCAGTTCAAGAGAAGACAAGCAATGTTTCTCTATCGCAGTACTTTCTTTCGTAGTATTTTCTTCAGGGCTTCCCACAACTACTAGTTTTTGGGGAGAGGGGAGGAGATTATTCATAACGTATCTTATTGGGCTCATATTGATTACCCTAACAACTGTTTGTTCTTTCTATTTAGGATTTTACTGGAAACACAGACCAGGACACTGTTGTTTTCCATGCCCTAAATCCCCCAATCAAGGCACGGTACATCCGTTTCCAACCAGAAGCTTGGCGTGGCTGGATTTCAATGAGAGTGGAACTCTATGGTTGTGTAGGTTAGTGGGATGTCTTTTCTTTCTGATATCACTTGGAAATCTTTTGCCTCTCTCGATGTTGCCAAGAAAGAAGATTAACTAACCGAACTCTTTGATAAAAAGCTCCTTTTCGACAATTTTATGGTTTTGCTAGTTACACTACATAATTAACCTCTGCGACATTACAAATGTCGTTGTGAACCAAAGAGGTTATATGCCATATTTCATATGTCAAGAGGAGGATACCAGATAACCTAAAGCATCAAATCTTGTGCACGGATATGAAAAAAATGTTTTAAATTTGAGATATACATTTTAATGCAACGATCGGATCAATCCGATTAGAATGTCAAGAAACTCTGGAAAGCAGTACCGCCTCTGATGCACAAGTTACTACGTCTTCGCAATTGGATGCCGATCATCCCGCCATCCGTGGTAGACTTCAGTGTGAGTCAACTTCAAGTAAAGAAGGATCTTGGTCAGCTGGAAACAATGATGAGAATCAATGGCTGCAGGTTGACCTGGGCAGTCGGTACACTAAAGTAACACGTGTAGCAACTCAAGGAGTACATGATGCAGCTCAGTGGGTAACCAAATACAAACTGCAGTACAGTAACGATGAAGTGAACTTCCAGTACTACAGAGAACAAGGAGAAACTGGAGACAAGGTAAACCAGGTCTGACTAATTCCAGTTGAAACTATTCATCTTAGTCTTGAAGAACCCTTTGCGAAGACAGTTAGAGAGTAGTTTAGCAATTGAACTACATACGTACTCCTTACGTTTAATACCATTCCTTTTATTTTCCAATACTTTTTATTTTTTTATTGAAACAATACTCATGGCTTGACACTACCTTTTACGCAACATTCCACCTTGCCGAAGGTACATCTCAAATTCTTCCTTTCATCTCAAAATTTTACATTCCAAAATGGAGTGCGGTATTTCCAATACAAATGTGGCGAATTAATAAATGGTAGAACGGTGAAGCCCTTTTGAAGATGGAAAATCATTGTGGATGGTTAATTTTGTCATTTGATTTTTTTATACTACGTTTTTTACTTAAGTTACTTTCGTTTATTTCTCAAATTGGGTAAGTATTTTGACTAATTTTCAATTTCTTACCTTCAAAGAAGCAAATTTAATATTCAATGGAAGCGGCTATATGTTATTGCAGAGCCTTGCAATTGTTGCAGTCCCTTTCCGATGTCATTATTTTCTGCTCACTACGGATAAGATCAAGGCTACTTAAGTGATCGGGAGTTGAATTATAAAGCTCATATAAGGTTATTAATTCCCTACCATTTTGATATCTTTCTCAGCAATTTGTTGGAAACGCAGACCAGGACAGTGTTGTCAGTCATGAACTAAATCCACCAATCAGAGCACGTTATGTCCGTTTTAGGCCAGAGGCTTGGCATAACCATATATCAATGAGGGTGAAGCTGTATGGCTGTCAAGGTACTATGGGAATTTTCTTTGCGACTGTTATTCAAGAATTAACGGGATGCAAGATTAGTAACTGTTAGTGATTATTTTTGCTCCTTGACTGCCAAAATGTATGGTTGTAAAATCTCTAATGAACACACACTTTTTTTGAATTTAAGTTTTGAACCACGCAGCCTTTACTCCTTCCCTATTAAGGTATCCTCTGTTTCCCCTATCTTACCGCTTCCCCGTTTTCGTTTCATATTCTCCGTCCCTCCTCTACTCCTTCCCTTATAACGCCTGGTTCACACCCCGCCTACTCCTCTCATCGTTAGCTCCCCCCCACTCCTCACCTCCCTTAATCCGTCCCCGTTTATGCCCTCTCTCCTTATACTTCTCTCTCTCTCTCTTGCACTGCTTCCTCCTTTACGCCTCCCCTAGTAAACAACTCGTCCTCTCCCCTACTCCTTCCAAGTTTTCGCCTTCCTTCTACCCCGTTTATACTCTCTTTCTTAACTACTCCTCCTCTCCTTTACTTCGTTCCCGTTCAAGCCTTTTCCACTCCCCTACTTTACGCCTGCTACGCACACTACCATTTCTTTAACAAGTATGTTCTTAATATCAATTAGATGACATTCCTTGTGACATATCTGTTGACTGGTGTGGATGGAAAAGCGTCCGTGGATGGAAAAGAATCAAATACCAAGAGCTTGACAAGGTCTACCAAGAGGATGATGGGAATAATGATGATGGTGAAGATGAAAAAGTAGTTTCTGATAATGAAAGTATGTTGAACCAGGTTTCTGACAATTGAAATTAAACAGCTCCTACCTTGTTGAGGGTTTAGGAATGTTTGGGGAAAAACTTTTACTTACCCTGTCGGAATATCCCTGTATTTTCTAATTATTTTTCCTTAAAACGGCTACAATCAATTGGGGATGGCGTCGCCATAGCCGGGTTGCACAATCTCTGTAATTGATTGTAATTGATACAATAATCAGGGCCGGGTTGTTTGAAAGCCGGTTAACGCATAGCCAGGATTAAATGTTAACCGAAGTATCAATTTTTTCTTGTTTAAAATGTTTTTCACTTCTTATCATTTGTGTAGCTTGAGATTTCCCTAGTTCCAAACTGAAGGACAAAATAATATAAACAGGAAACCTCACAGCAAAAACACGAAACTGAAATCAAATTTCTCGCTAATCCTTGGTTAGCTTAATCAGGTTTTGAACAACCCGGCCCTGGGTTATAATCATTTCAAGCTATGACCGTAGAAAGAACCCTCCAATCAGGCCTACCTTTGGATCACACACGCTAGCCGCAAATCTTCAAGTAAGAGTCTGCGGGTGTGGGCTTAGCGAGATGGAGGTGTTTCGCCACTCGCCGTGTGATTCGTTCTATTTGTAATATTTGTTTGCTTTTATTGTGCTAAATACTCTGACACTTAAATAAAGTCCCTTTAAACGGAATGATTTCACGACTCTGCCCATGTGCAAACTGTAGGTTAACCCATTTGATTCCATTGTTTATGGGAACAATGAGATAGCAAGCTAATGACTTTTGGTAATGACTAATGACGTTACGAATATCCTGCGCGAGTTTTACTCAGGTCTCGTTCAAACGTTGCATTTCTGTCGTGTAGAATTCAATTCAATCAAGTGCGGTAAAAATTCGACTGTTGATTCAGACGTCTCACTTGTGTCGAACTTAATTCAAAATTAATACTGTTGGGTATGCCGGTCAGCTGAAAATGTTTCGAAACGTAGGGTAATCATTATGGCGGACGAAGATTCAGCGACGAAGGACTTTAGTCTTGCGAAAAAAATTGTCCGTTAATGGAACGAGGGGAAGAAGGCTGAAATTGCAGCAATATGTGTTGCAATATTTTCAGGTTACATTTGGAACGAGAATGACCAAGTTTCTTCTTTTTCTTTGGCAGGACCAAATTTACGCATGCTCGGTACATTATCATAATGTATGTATTAGATTCGACACGACACTGATTCGGCGTTTGAATCGGTGTCTCGTTTCTTTCGGATAATGCGACAGGACCAGTCGAACGCAGGCGAACGCGCGGCATAAATGCCGTAGCCGATTTAGACGTCGAAGGTAATTCGAAGGTAATTCGATTTGAATTCGGCATGGGAGAAACGCGACGTATGAACCGGGCCTCAGTCGCATTGATGCAACTTTAAAGGGCCTGGCAAATAAAAAGTCAGCGGATAGGATTTGTACATTTGCATCTGCATTTTGTGTTTACCATATCATTCGCTTCTTTGTTTCTTGTAGGAATCTTTGACCCTGGTAATTACGAGATTGACCTTCCTGATGTTGATCTTGGTTATCTGTCATTTTATGATATCGCCCATCTTCACGTGGGATTTACTCTCTGTTTCTGGTTGAAGACAGAACACAGCGGCTTCTTTATTGAATACAAAGTCGCCAAAGAACAGAATGAATCATTGTTACTGGGAGTCTATTGTCTAAACAACAGTGTTTCAACTCAACTCGCCAACAAAAAAAGGTAGATATTATAGTGTTTCCTCGAGTTGAAAATGACGTAAACAATCATCGAAGTTGTTTTTGTGGATAAATTGTCATTAGGGACGGATCATTATGTTTTCGATTTTTCTTTTATTTAACATTTAGGTTGTGTATGAATGTTTTTAGCTGCAATAGCTCGTGCAAGATTTTCTTTGTAAGTCAAAGACCGGACCTGGCTAGTGGAAAGCACTTGTTCTATTTTTTGTACCCTTCGACCACTTTAGCGATGTTTTATCAGCCGTTTTTGCTGTGTAGGATATGTTGTGGAAATTGCCGAACCCCATCCCGTAAAAAGATAATGGTCCATCACTTAATGCCTAACAGATAACAATGGAGAGGAGAGAAGAGTAGAGAAAAAGGCCGTGATCTCAAGATGAGCTTTCGATGTTAAGCCATTATATATTCTTCATTTGATTTACCAAGTGTGTATGTCATTTTCATTGGAACTGAAACACTAGCATAATAACCGGATACGAAATGTTGTGTCATACGTCTATAATAATGATTTTTCTACTGTTATCTTCAGAATTCAGTGCTAGTTTTGCCATGAACTATTTCGCTCACACGAACAACATTTGCTTTCGTCTGTAGCGAGGTGGCAATGGGTGTGGCCGACGACACGTGGCACCACGTGTGCTTATCCTGGTTAGCTGAGAGGGGATCGCTAGCGATATTCAAAGATGGTGAACGAAAGTATCAGTCAGATGGATTCTGGTCAAGTTCAAGACATTTGGGGATACAAGGTGACAGCAAGACCAATATAATACAATTAATTTTTTTCCATTTGGAGGCTTGCTTTTTTTTATTTTAGGGTCGAAGGTCAACCTCCTTAGGAGTACAGTGCCACGATTTCTAGACCACTGTTTAATAACCACCTTACTAAGTAGCGAAGTCTGCTTTTACTGAGGGCGTCGCATAGTAGTGGTGTGTAGTCATATTACTGCATGAGTAGAACATTCTGTCTTTTTATGTCCTTTTCCTTCGTTAGCGAGCAGTGCATACTTGTATTTTCTGCTTGATAGCCAACTTTTGATTTCCGGTTTGTATATCTTATTGGTACTAGTGACACGTTTAGAGTTGTGCACACTTTGATATTTTTTCTCCAATAGACACCTTACTGAGTCTCCCATTCTTTCTTGTTATGTCTAATAGTAATGTATGTTCTTTTTATTCTTCAATTTGTCTCCTCAGGAGGAGGGACCATGACGATTGGCTTCAGAGCTAGAAACAAAAATGCCTCAGTTGTCCTTGGAACGTTGAGCGGTTTCAATGTCTGGAGCTATGTAGTTTCAGCGGAGGAGATACTACGCATGTCACATGGATGTGGAGATGAATCAGGTGACGTGAAGGCCTGGGAAACTGTAAAAAGAGGGTTGAAAAAAGAAGTGGCAGTGAAATGGTCTAGAACTTGCAACGATAGAAAAGGTATATTATTAAATCTCACAAACTGGTAAGGGTCTGTTCTTTTAAATAGCAAAAATATTTTGAATAGTGGAACTAGTTTATAAAGTGACGTTTTACTGCATCTGATGGCCAAGGAAACAAACTCGTCTTCCCTTGAAAGTTGGACCCTTACATGGAAAACTGCGTAGCATGAGAATTGCATTATATACAAAACGATACTTGTAAACTTTCCAAATAAATTGAAGCAAACAGCCCATGGAAAATAGACGCACTTAGATGAGTGTCTACAAACAACCGCCGATTTTGTTCCCGCGTCAGGAAAAAACAATGTGTGTGGTGTGTGTTGGGTGAGGGGACGGCAGAAGGGGATACACAGATTAGTCTAGTTCAGGGGAGGATGAAGATCTCCTGCGGATAATGTTACGTTCTCCGTTAAAAAAATGTTGGCACAGAGAATTAAAATGCGTGTCCTGTGACACATTGTAGAGCATTTCTGAGTGAAGCTCGAGGTGCCCTAAAAATATCATAACAGGGATTTGGATAGGGAAGTCTGTATACGGGATTAACTCTCAGACCTAAATACGTTAGTTGATTATTTCTTTTTTATGTATTTCTTTATTTACGTACATGCTCAAGGCGACCGGCTCGTGGTGGATACCAACGCTGCAGGTTTTGGCCAGTCTGCTGTTCTTGTGAGCCCGCCATATAACAGATCACGTGACTGGCACAGCAAATGTTTAAAGTTTCGTTACATGTTAAGGGGGCCTGGAAAGAAAAAAATGACAGTTTACCAGAAAATAAAGAGCTATCGAGAAATACCCATTTGGATTTCAAGACGCAATAACGATCAAGACTGGAGTTACGGACAAGTTCCATTGAGCGCTGTTTCAGAGTTTCAAGTAATCATTTATTTGTGAATAACATGCTTACTCTTTACCTCTTCCCTAATACATGGTCCATCTAGGTACAGAGTGCTTTCCAATGAGGTTACCTTGGAACGTCTTCAACATAGTCCATTAGTCCACCTTGTTCGGAAAATAAACGGCACGAATGAGCTTAAAACTTTTCACAATTAAGGTCTTTCCATGGCATAAGATTATGCATAAGGAAAGCATGCTAAATATAACAGATTCCGAACATTGAGGGGGCTTGTGAAACTTAGTGAAATTGTTACCTTTTTGGGGTGCAATATTGAAAGGATCTAGTTGCAAACACTGCAAAAGTTCTGGATAGCAAAGCGCTAATGCGTCCTTGGGCTAGGGTTAGGATTGGGGTTTTATTGGGCTCAGATATTTTCGGGACAGTTAATCGCGCCTTACCATTTCCGTATTCATGTGATAACTAATTTTTTTGCAGCTTTTAAAACTGAAGCGCTTACGCTAACGAGGCAAAGGATTCCCCCATAAGCGAGTTTATGGCGTTGTTAGATCTCAAGCGCTACATACCTACCACCTGACGTCAGTGTAGACAGCACCTCCTAAGGCTCGCCATAAGAATGCTGTAATATTGCAACTAATACTCTCTTTTCTACCTTTGCAATTACATCTGCAAATAAGTAGACGTTCATAGGCACTCTCTCCTGCATGTGTTGCATGGTTGCCAGGGGACGTAAAAGAACCCATACAGTTACAATTGTAGGGCACGTAGTGTTGTGGTCTGGCAGTTATCTCACGGGTTGGTGCTTCACAGTAGGGTTAATCTCAGAACGCCATTTCCCCTTGGAAAGAATGTCCACCAAGTAGCTATCCGCCATCCCTCCCTACCCTGCCCCAAGGGAAAAATAATGCACTAGAGTCCCTGCAGGCGGAATCTTATATGGCTATGGTTTTAAGAGCGTTTGATTTCCGCAATAGGTATTGATAAAAGCCGAGACGGAGAAGAAGGAAGATTTGATAGCAGTGACTGGACTGTATTTTGACGAGGAGACGCACTGCACTCACCAGCCGCTATTGGCCAAACAAGGTGATTTTGTAACAATTTTAAAGCAGAAGGTCACTCAAAAATTGGCACTTTTTTTTCTTCCTAGTTCTCATTATCATGATAAAATTAAACTGCTTTTCCTACGTGTCGTCATTTTCATGTGCTGTCCTCTAGCTATTTGAAAATAAGATATACCGATGCAAACGTAATCGATATTAAGAACTAGATAGAGCGTTCTTCAACTGAGTGGTGTGAAACCAAAACCGGCCAAACCAATTACCTACCAATTAGACTACACAGCTAACCTCAAACCGTACTAAAACCAAAACCAAAACCGAGGTAATTACCTGATTACTTTGGATACTCAATTGAAAACCCCTCTAGCCTACAAAAAGTTCCTATAGCTGATCTTCATGCAATTTCTCGTCAAAATGTCCGCTAGTGTCTGGTATACCAGTAACAAGAATTAAAGAATTGATCACAGTGATAGCCACGATATGCAAACAACCTTCTCGTAACTATTACTGTAACGAATATATATATAGTTAAACACGTTAGTTTTATTTCCAGCTTGCAGTGAGAAGTTATTCAACATGTCGGGATATTTCTTCTCTCCATCATTTCCTGGATATTTTCTTGACGACATGTTCTGCACGTGGCACATCAACGTTCCATCTGGTTACGTCATTCACCTGGAATTACAAGAATTCCGACTCAGGGATCATCCTAAGTGCGAGAACTGTTTTCTTCAGATTTTCGATGGACGCGATGTTACCGGGCCTTCAATAGGGAGATTCTGTGGTTATGATTACCCCCCTGTTTTCGTCTCGTCAACAAATCATTTCACGGTTGTCCTTCTTTGTCGTGAAAATTTCCCTAAAGCAAGATTCAAGGCTCTTTATCACTCTGTAACAGGTATGTGCTGCTTCAGTCTGTAAGGTAGTATTAATGTAAACATCATTGTGTGATAGCCATGGTTCAAATCAAGGAAACAGATTTAGAGTTGAATTTGCAAAATCAGGAACACCTACAGTATAAGGTTTTGAGCAAAGTGAGATTAGCTTTAATGACACAATAATATCCACACTTCATTGTTTAAAGTGGAGCAGAGACTAACTTTAAATCATGATCGGGAATTGCATGATAAATGTACATACAGAGGAACTAGGATGAAGAAATGCCTCGTGTTAATCAAAGGATCTGTACAACTTGTGTTACACAAGATATTTTCTCTTATTTGTTCAGTTCATGACGATGCAGGGTCATCATGTTCACGTCAGCAAGGTAAACAAGTCCTACTTTTAATTAATGTTTTTCATTCAAACTATCAATATGTACTTAGAAGAGCTGCATTACGTTTACGTACTTATGTATTAACATTAGACACATCATTGCAGTAGGGGAGGGTTATATGAATACTTATGCAACACATGCCTCTCCCTTGTTAGTCTTAAACTTATCTTTTTTTATCTTTTTTCTAGAATGGTCAGTTAAACAACAATAACAACATCGTCATCTTTATTTCTTTATACAAATATCACTGATTACTCTTATAGTATATTTATTTGTCGACTGAAACTATAGCACCTAGACAATATGTAATGTATATACTCCCAAAAAGATCGGTGCAGATTTACACATCGTCATGCCTTATTAAACAAGGTACTTTATCTTCTAGGCTGTCCATCAGGCTGCGAATGTGAGGAGATCGGTATAGATCCCAACAAGAAGATTCTGGTAACCGGAGAAGACTTACGCAGTGTGCCGAGCAACCTCCCATTCCAAACTGGAGCAGTGTATGTCAAGAGGACTTTTGTAGAAAAAGAAAATAGAAATCTGCTTTTTTCAAGCTTCGTTTTTGTTTTCTCTGTCCGCTCTTAGCGCGATCTCTGTTCCCTCTTAGCGCGATCTCTGTTCGATATTTTACGTGAAAGGAAAAAGTGAAGAACATTGATGCTGACATGATTCCTGAAAAAACCATCTTAAAGCGGCCGACGATTGTTAGAATGAATGTGTCCATATTTTCAAATAATTACATATTTTATGTAATTTAACTTATGTTAACTTTGTTACAAGGTTTTTCCAACAAAACCGGATATCCCGGTTGCGAGAGAAGGACTTTGCAAATCTCACAAAACTGGAATATATGTGAGTAATGTTTTAGTTTTTGTACGGCCGGGAGTAAAAACGAGTGCACGCATAACTTACCTAACAGTTTCAGATTAGTAGATAAAATAATATACAGAGTTAGTTCAGTTGCCTTGATTGTCTTCGAACACCCAGAGCAGAGCTGCCTTTTAATTCTTCGAAGAATTATTTCAAGAGAGCATAACCAAGAGAATGTCCTATCCAAGTGACTCATTAAAATCATTTAAAATTATTTTTAGATTGTCCGATTCAGGCTGTCAGGTACTGATTTGAAGAGATGCGGACCAGAGTCCACACGTGAACCTGATTGTTTTTCAAAATTGTTTGTGGAGTATTGGACCATATAGACTATTTGCAGGTTTATTTTTTCCAGTTGAAGGATCTGAATCTTTGCTGGAATGCTTTAGTACAACGTATATGGTACAAGGCTTCTAAACATACGTGATCAGATTTTCAGTCTGAGATGTTGTTAACTAAGTGAATTTACTGATTGTGTTTTCCTATCTCTTAAGCGATATGAGTTTCAATATTCTGCTTCATCTTGAGGAAGAGTGTTTCAAAAATGTATCGTCTGTCGAAACACTGTAAGTAATGAAATTTTATTTATAACGTGATTAAGCTGAAAAATGTCTTGAAACATAAATAGCACCATCTGTTTAGTTTTGTACTTTTTTCTTCAATTCCGCAATTTTCTCTGCTGTGAATCCAAAAAAGAGAACTTAGCAGGAGAAACAATCTAATGTTTGTAGAAGCTAACGAGAAAGAGAAGAACTAAGGTTAGGTTTCGTAAGTATGTATGAACTGAATTCGCTTGACTTGAAAATAAGAGTAGCAGTAACTAAACTCAAGTATGAACTGTGCGAATTACTGTGAAGACATAGAGAGCCTAAGAAAATAAGGTCCGTGTTACGCAATCCCTTTTTTAGTCTCGGTGAATAAAGTCTAACTGTCACTTGTGAATAATTACCCCTTTTTGTTTCAGAAGACTAAATTCTAATTTCTTTCGTTCACTCCCTGTTGGAGCGTTCGCTGGACTTCCTAATTTACGCGTCCTGTGAGTATGAGTGTATTGTAAAGCAATGAAAAGTAATGTAATGTAATGTAAATTAATGTAATATAATACAATGCAGTCCAATGTAACGTGTGACAAACAAGGTTACTTTCGTGTTCCGACTTTTTGTGTATGTGGGGAGGATGGGTACGGTGCAGCTGCGGATTCTAATCTTGATAAATGTAAAATTTTGATTATTTTCTTGTCAGTGATTTGGGAAGGAACTTCCTTCACAAAGCAGTCAGTGGAATGTTTGATGGACTGGCAAATTTAGAAGTTTTGTAAGTGTTAACTGCAATTTTAATGCCATTGGTAGTACTATTTATTTACTTATAATAATGATGTTCACGACTACAAATAAGCTTAAACGTGAGTTTTAATTTGTACTCTTTTTTAGAAGCATGCGTTCAAACCAATTGAGAGAATTGAAATATGGTGTTTTTGACAACAAAGGCAACCTGACACATTTGTGAGTACAAGAAATACATCCAGTTCCCTCTCAGATATCATAATACCGGCGTTCCATTAGCATCTGATCGAACTATGAAACTTTTTCACTTAGGTACCTTCAGGACAATACGCTTTCTACCTTACCAGATGGCCTGTTTGGAGCTCTTTCAAAACTAAAAGTATTGTGAGTACTTGTAGATGCACCTTGACAAAACTGTGTCGTTCTTTTAAAAGGCTTTAAGAATGTTTGTTATAGCTGATCACAAAATACTTTCTCTCTTTGTTTTCATTGTTTGCCAGGAATTTAAGCAGCAACGAGCTGAGAGCAGTTACAAAAAAGACTTTTCAAGGATTGAAATCAATAGAATATATGTAAGCACAGTACAGAGGTACATTAAATCACTAGCAAAATTGTCAAGAAGATATCACGATATCAAGAAGATAGTCCAAAACGTTGCGATTTAGTTGTAATGTGATGGCAGTTTGTATAAATAAGATTGAGAGGTAGATTGATTAACCACTCCGGCAACCAGTAAATGTGTAAGTCTAGGTTGTTTCAAGATGCGAAACGAAATTCATCGGGAAGTTTGTTTACATCGCTTTGTTAGCGCCGCGGGAGGCGCGGTTGCCTTGGCAGTTTTTTCAGGAAAGGAGAACCGCTAGGGGTCACGTGACCAGCACCAGTCGTCACACTTGAGTTTTCGACTAGCGTTTTGAACGTCAAGATGTAGATTTTTACGTAAGTCGTTTACCTTATAGTGGAATTTCAAGAGGCTGCACTCTCCTTTTAATTTTTGAGCGCGCAGGATGAACGTCAACGATAGCATTTTGACCTAAGCTCTCATGGAAATAAAAATATATACTTTTTTGTTTTTCAACGCAGGTACCTGGACAGGAATAAACTCTCTGAAGTGCCTTCAAATGCATTTAGTGATCTAACCAACCTGAAATATCTGTGAGTGGTTTTCATTCCATGCAGTCCAGTTCGTACTAAGTAATTTTAATTTCAAGCCTGCGGACCTTGAAATCTTAATTAATTGGTACAAGTTTATTGTGTACTTTGGCGAACTGATTGCTCTTAGTGCGTGAGATCCCGCATTTAAAAGTCTGGTATCGCGCATTGGATGCAGTCTTCGTCTTGTTGTTGTTGTTGTTTTTGTTGATTTTTTCAGGACACTTGTCTCTTTCAGTTTTATACCAAAAGCTGTAAATTGAATTACTTATTTTCCTTGCTCAGGAAACTTGACCGCTTCATCCTCTGCTGCTATGCTAAGAAATCAATCGTTGGAGTTGACTGTGAGTCCCCAGTGGATGAGTTCTCAAGCTGCGAGGACCTGATGAAGAACAAGACGCTTCAGATCTGTATTTGGATTCTTGGAATCCTCGCTTTCCTTGGAAACCTCCTTGTTATAATATGGCGGATCATCGATAAGGAAGAGAACAGGGTCAATTCTTTCTTGCTGACAAACCTGGCTGTCGCTGATATGTTCATGGGAGTATATATGTTAACGATTGCAATCATGGACTTGAGATGGCGAGGCAATTACTTTATGCATGACATCAATTGGAGGTCTGGCATTGGCTGTCAAATTGCTGGAGCTCTTTCGATGCTCTCCAGTGAAGTATCCGTGCTTATTCTAACAATAATCACGCTAGACAGACTAATATCCATTGTCTTTCCTTTCAAGTTCAATCGCCTCACTTACAAGACCGCCTTTTTCGCGTGCATTTGGATCTGGGTATTTGGTGTAGTCATATCATTGATTCCAATTACTGGTTTAAGCTACTTTTATGATGAGAGCGGTCATTTTGGTTTCTACAGCCGCTCTGCCGTTTGCCTTCCTCTTCAGCTGTCTGAAGGAAGACCGGCTGGCTGGGAATATTCTGTCGCCTTTTTCGTTTGTTTGAACTTCATTTCGTTCACGTTCATTCTCGTCGCCTACATGACAATGTTCTGGACAGTAAAGCGCGCGTCCCGCGCCGCGCGATCGACAAATTTAAATAAAGAATCCGCTATGGCCAAGCGACTTGTCTTCATTGTGATGACAGACTTTTGCTGTTGGATGCCTATAATTATAATTAATATTTTATCTCTGACTGGAAATTTTGATGACCCAGACAAAATTGCCTATGTGTGGATAGCAGTGTTTGTTCTTCCGCTCAACTCTTCCCTCAATCCAATACTGTACACGTTTTCCACCGACAGAACTAAACGAAACATGAACCGGAAGCGCAAAAATGTCGTTAGTCTGGTCATGCAATCGCTAAACAGCCATGGGCTAGGTGGGTAGAACTTGTTCTATATTTTCAGGTACAATTATAAAATAGATAGGACCCTGCGCGCGCTATGATTGGTCAAAACCCATCTTTTATCAGATTATAGAACAGAAAAAGCGTGTTTTCTTGTTTTTCTCTACATAACGTCAAGTCAACATTATTGTTAGAGATGGCAAGAAACATTTTCTTTGAAGAAATTTGTATTAGCCAGGTTCTCTGCGAAGCAGCAGAAAGGTTTAAAGATGGGCCATGTGGCACTTTAGTTGTATCAAATTACGTCAGTTTATCGTTCTGTGTGCTTTGTTAGTTCTACCTGCGGCGTGTAAAATCTATATCATAAAGCAAATGAAGAATCCTAAGCCGTGTATTACACTTTGATAAAACACTCCAGGCATTTTAGAACACTTGCATGCGGCTCGTGTGTTCTACATTTTCCCCCTGTTCTCAGTTGCCCCTTCGTGTTTTATCACAGTTTGCCACTCGGCTTAGGCTTCTTAGATAACTGACTTCCTTTTCTCTTTAATCATTTTTCTAGTTCCAAAGCAGCGACAGCTTAATTGGCAGAAACTATCTGGCGACAGCACTTTGCTTTCCAATGTCGTCGGTGATTTTAGTCCGCAGTCATCAGTTGCCGAAACTCGGGAAGGGCGTGGGAGAAAACAAAAACATGCTAAGCTGAGCCTGATTGAAAACGTTAATATTTTGCAAGACGATATTGCAGGAAAACGTTCAACAGTAAGTGTGTGAATAGGAAGCATCTACTTAGGAATGAGCGCATGATTTGCAGAATTCAATTTTGTCAGGAGAAGAGGCTTGTGAGAGTGCATGCTTGCGCCTGTGTGTATGTGATGTTACATCTGTGCGTCCACGCATTTTGGCGCGTAATGGCTGGTAATAGGCGAATCCAATGCCTAACGCCTTATGCTTAGAACTTCTGGTCGTCGGATTGAGCGGTCGTGTTCCAACTCTAGCCAGAATCATTGCGTTATATTTTTGGTAAAGACACTTTACTCTCAGTGTCTGTCTCCACTCAGGTGAATAAATGCTGCGACCAGCATCCCATCCGGGAGAGGAGAAATAGCTTCATGCTACGGCCGTGAAAACCTCTTGGTATAGACCACTTTGATACCATGTCATTTGTGTGACTGCAAACGTCTACTAGAACAGTTTACCCTTGCCCTTGATTCCACGGGGTAAGGTTAACTACTAAACGAATAAGGACCAGAATGCTTTTCGAAACCTCTGTTCTCATTGATGCTTCAGGGTTATGTTACAGCTTGGTGGGAGGAAGGAAATATTCTGAGAATGGTGTTATTGAAATACTTTGGAAAAGGACTGAAAGAAGACTGGATTCGAGAGGTGGGAGTAGTAAAGGGCCTGTCCTCTAGGGAAGAACCGCATGCCCGTTTACTTCATTATTGCTGGCACTCCAAAGGTGAGATGCTCAGTTTCTGTTCGTCATATACGTCATATATGTACGTCAGTTTGTAATTTCACACGAGTTTCCAAACTCATTTAAACAACTTTCTACATGCCTTCAAGAAGGATAAATGTGTGAACATCTTAAACTTAGTAACTTGAATATTGTTTGAATAACTCATTCTGAAAGACACGATGCTCCTCTAACTTTGAAAAGAAGTGCTCCTTAATCTTATGTAGCAACTGAATATCGTAAAACAATAACCAAAGCAATGACAATGGAAATAACAAAGGAAAACAGGACATTCAACTGGTGCTGACGTCACCGGTGCAAAGCGTGGGAACAAGTGCTTGGCCAAATTGCGATTAGTTTTGGGTCGCCATCTGATTGGTTGAATAGGAGGAGTTTTCTTAACCTAAATCAGAGAATGTAGTAACGAAAATCCAAAGCAATTCAGTGTTGCGTCACACAGTTGCATTTTGCCCATTTTCTAGTTAATTTTTCCGTCAAAACATGCTTTTCACCGCAAAATCTTTCTGTGCCATGTCAAGCAGACAATGAAAACTGGCAACCGACAAGTGTCTATTCAAACCTTATCGTATTGTCACATGTAATCGTTTTGTTTCCTCGGAGCCACTGGTCCAGAATGTGAAGGGTGGGGTTATGATATGCGGAACAATGTGAACTGATTTGCGGGTGTGTTTTGATCAATCTGCCGTGAAGTATTCATGCATTCATTGTCGTTATTTGGCTTTATTTTACAGCTCATAACCAAAACATTGAACACGGAAATGTGAGGATTCAAGGGTTTTACTCAAACAGTTTGTAAGTTGCGCTATGATCAACGGACATGTGGTAAACAATAATAAACAATAATAAATAATAAGAATAATAAGAATAATAATAATAATAATAATAATAATAATAATAATGCAGGGATTTATATAGCGCTTTTGCCTAAAGCTCAAAGCGCTTTACAACACTTTACAACTTATCACCTTATCAGTTAGTCTTTTTTATTCCAAATTTCAAAAAAAACTTGTTATCAAATATTTTTTCATCGTCTCTTATATTTTTTTTAATATTAAATTTTGTTGGGAGTATTTGGTGAAAATATAAGACTGTGAGCGGTCTCTCTTTTGCTCGAAAACCCGTAGTGAAGAACGCAGAGCAGAACGCAACACAAGTGAGCGGTGGGTCGTGAGCGTGCGAGCTTGAAATGCGAAGCCACAAACCGAAGCAGTGAACCGCAAGTTGCGCTTGAGTTTGCGGTTTCGTATATCATGCTGGCTAGCTACTCGCCGTGATGTCGCACTCGCTGTCACGCTTGCACATTCACTTGCTTTGCGTTCTTCCTCACGGATTTTATAGCGAGAGAGAGACTGGTCGGAGACTGTGAAAATAGACTGAAGAAAACGTTCCTTCCTATCAATATTTCCATTACCTGTTTCACTTTATGTGTAGAAATAAGATGGGTATTAAATGGGAATGTTAAAAGCTTTTGCGCTGGGCTTAAACATGAACCACGATGAAAAATAAGAAAGTGGTGATCGACTCTTTCAAAGACCTAATCCACATGGAAAATTCTACATTACATTTTATCCCAACAGTAAAATTACGTATTAATTATTTTTTTTTCTCCTCAAGTCTGATTTGCTATGATTTTGTGTCGAGTTCAACATTGGAAGATTTCCTTTCCAAAAAAGGAACTGTTCTTAACTTCGATGCAGTGTGCGCCATAGCCTGTGACGTCATCAGCGCCATAGAACGACTACAGGATTTTGGGATACTCCATAACAACATTACAACAAGCAACATTCTGATAGAACAAATGCCAAGGGTAAGTTAAACACGAATTAAAACGGAGGAACATTTAATTATATACTTTGCGTACCTTTTTGTTCGCGGAAGGCGAGAAAGACTTCTTTGCTTTCTATAAAGAAGCCCCTAAGAATCGAGAGTAATTTTAAGTAATTATGTATTTATTTTACTGAGCAGATGTCCCCAAAAACGTAGTTTGCGGAAAGTTGTTTTATCCTCCTGTGAAAGTGGCATTTTAGGCAACGTAGTTAATTGCCAGAATCCGCTCACGATTATGTTTAAAGTTGCCAAATATTCAAACATAAGCATAGAATCCAATTTCACTTTCACGTTTTGTGCATCTTAATCTCACACTTCTTTTTAACTTCTGGTTATAGCTTCCCCCTATAAGAGCTGTCTTGGGTGGATTTTCTCAAGCGTCCAAGTTGAATGAGCCTGGCGCATTCAAAAACTTGGCGGCCTATGAGCATAGTAACTATGGCAACGATATCAAGCAGTTTGGACAATTGCTTGGTACCTTATTAGGATATTGTCATGGCTCTAGTGAATATACCAAGGTAAATGCAGTTTAAAGGTTGCATGTATCAATCAGAATTACACAGGAATGCATCTCAGTGCATTTTACGGAACCGGAGTTTGCATCATAAGAAGAGTTTTTGTATTGCACTTTGGATGCATCCCATGCTTGAAATGATGTATTTCGAAATTGCCGATTTCATTTGGTTTTTTGGTTGATAACCTAAACACTGGTTGCCACTATAATAGGCAATTCTCGAAACATTACTGACTTGGTTTCATTGAGCAGAAATTAAAACCGAAGAACATCGCTATTTAATGCTTATTTCGCTCGTGTAAGAGCATTATTTTGAAAACCTCTAGCACTTCTTCAAGAGTAATGAAAATTCATAACCAGCCCTGCTCCTTCTATTACCTGAATATAAATGCACCAATATGACAACGATTTGGCTGATCACATGCGAGAATACAAGTCTACTAAGTGAATAGCTGTACTGCTCGATCTTAACAACAGTGACACAATTATCCAAATTGCGAATGGCATCTTATAGTATTAAACGGACACAAAGGCCAGTTTTATCCTTTTTAAGAGTTACTCATTTCAAATTGCTTTTTTTCTTTAGCTGCATGAAATTATGAACCTGTGTTTCGAGGAGCCTGAAGAAAAGAGACACGAAGCATCGTACATCCGGGGACTATTAGAAGAAGCCTGGTCTGCTGATGGAGTCTGGGATACATACCTTTGAATAACTCACTAAGACTACCAGTCACTCTTAGAAAATGCTAGTGTTCCTCAAGAGATTTTTTCATTTCGCGTATTAAGACAGAGATGTCCTCTCTTGTGCATGTGATGTCACCAATTATAGCTAACAAACGTTTGGATTGTGTTGTTCCAACATTCTATTTATTTTCTACAGTGTTTTGACATTTGACTTAAATATTAAAGAAGTTATTCTCACATTTCGATTGGTTTTTATTTATGATGTACTGGAGGACAGGCCATTAATGACGTCAACAACAATTGAAGACGATTTGTTAAAACCAACAGGTTTTCTTGTGGGGTCGTGTATCTAGCTAGAAGTTGAAGAAAACAAAAATATTTACAGTAGTATTAATTATTACATACGTATTCATTCAACTGAATAAAACTTAAAATTCGTCACGTTCTGGTTTTGCGTCTGAATGTGGGTCGCATGCGAGTCTAACCTTCTAACTCCACCCAGTTATTACGGAATTGCGGATATTTCAAGTGGTTGCAAATTGATATTTTTATTGATCTGCTCTTGTTACAACGAACACAGATTCTATTCTGCGGTACGTCTGTTCGGTAATAGATAACAGATGACGTCAAACTGTAGTAATGCGGTCATCATTTGACGTCATCGGTGATCTATTCTTGAACAGACGTGTGGCATCATGGTGTCTATTTGGAAGCTGGATAAAACGTGAAATGAACCTTTCATTTTTTGTTTAATTTGACGTGCTCTAAAGCCACTTCCGTTTAGTAATAGTAGTTGGACCGAATACAGTACAGTTCAAGGAGTGATCGAGTGAGTAATTTCGTTCCTGAATTGTAACAAACGAGAGCCAAGTACTATCTAATCGTGTCAATAACAAATTTCGAGATTAGAAGAGGTATTTTTAGAACCTGTTTTGAGCGAAAAAATCAGCAGGGGAAATTAAATACAGAAGGAAGCTTAAGAAACCACAACGACGACGCCTAGGGTAGCCTCGACTGAGTTATATTAACTACGAATCTGTCTATACACTAAAGTTATTTAGATTGTTTCCCACTGTCCAAACTATCTGCATTAGTGTCATTAGTATCCGGACACTGAATATGGAACAAAGTGTTAATTCTAAAGAGAAATTTAAGAAAATAGTCGTCGAGGATTCACGTTCTCCAGACAACGCAGAACTTGGTCATTTCACGTTGTTGTTTTGGGGGAGGGTAAAGAAATGTACCAAGCTTTATAACGCAAGTGCACAGCTATTGCTCAGCTCATTAAACCTTTGTTCAGTGACGTCCCAGTTGTTGTTGCCGTCGTGGTTTTGAAAAAAACTCCCTAATCACTTATATGATTAGTATAGGAAATAGCACGGTTTCCAGGGGTATTTGGGATAAATGCCGCGAGTGATATTTCAAAATTCACCAAAATATCACGAGCCGCCGCGGCGAGTGATATTTGGGGAGTTTTGAAATATCACGAGCCGGTATTTATCCCAAATATTTTGGTTATATCAACTAAGTTGAAAATGTAAATTGGCCACCCATCCATTCGCTCTGACGAAGGGCTAACGCTCGAAACGTCAGCTTTATAACACGTTACGGTGGCCAATTTACATTTTCAACTTAGTTGATATAACCAAATTACCTTGTTACCCCCACCGACGC